>OUNM010007009.1_pt1 | contig 246332 bp, 232 predicted proteins | sample 1769961 | NCBI WGS metagenome assembly OUNM01 (sample SAMEA3914820, study PRJEB12502) | metagenome | biome: forest; material: soil | place: USA | collected 2012-03-12 | depth 0.3 m
AATGCAGACGAAGAAATGGCCCGCTGCGCGGGCCATCTGGGATTCGTTCGGCTTGACTACTGGGGAAGCCCTTGTAGTAGAAGCTGAGCCGCGAGCGGCGGCTTGCCGACGCGAGTCGGCTCCAGGGAAGGGTTAGCCGCCATGCTCTGTGCGCGCAGCGAGCTGTTTGCCATAGACGGCGCCGTACTCTGCAACGCAGCGATGGAACCAAGCGGTGAAGGACTCAGCCTCGGGCGTGGGTTCCTCGCCACCGTCGGTGACACGGTATACGGGGGGATCATCGTGCTCATCGCAGATGAAGTACACATACTGGAAGCCCTGGTACGCAGCAAAGACGAATGCTCCGGCTGGCAAACTCCAACTACTCCCTTGATCGGTGAGCATCTCGTGTAGTTGGCGCTTGAGTGCAAGCGGCGCAGGATAGAAGAGATCCGCATCGCAAGAAAGCTGCCCAGCTCCGCGCCCGCACTCCATGAGAAACCCGCGATAGCTCGCCGGAAGTTTGACGCCTTGCGAGGTTTCAACTTCGGCTATCCGCCGAAGAGAGAGGCCGACGATCTCGCCTTCGTTTGCCAAGCCTGCGGCAACCACTTTGTCTGCGAATCTCATGGCTGATGTGACGGCTAACGTGTTCTCGGGAGACAGCCGCTGCTGCTTAGGCAGGAACAGTGCGCCACAACATGTCCCTGGTTAGGCGCCACAAGTGCTTGACTCATCAGCGTTTTCTCAAAAAGTTGACGGGCGAACCGGCCAATAAATTTCCGATAAAAGCGGCGCGTTGTTACAAGTTCAAGTCGACCCAGAACGGCGTACCTGTAGCCCAGATGATGCCAGCCCAGGTTCGCTCGATCTCGGTGAAAACTGCCCTGCTCGCGGTCAGGCATCTGATGCAGCGAGGGTGTCTTCCCCAGTGCGGTCGTTCGGCGATCGACGGTCAGCGACAGTTCAGGGCACGTGCTGCCCGACGCACGCCGGCCTCGAGCGTCAGCAACCGCTGCAAAGCGGACAGAACCTCTGGCTGGATCGACCCATTCGGGCTCGATGCCCGAGGAGGTCCATGCAGGGCCGGGGAAGAGGCCCGCCAGTCGGACCGAGCGGTCTCGTGGCAGGACGCCGCGGCGGTGGCGCCAGCGGCTGGCCGATCAGCGCTTGACCTTGCCGTCCCCGGTCAGCATCGACAACTCGACGAAGCTGGAGCCGGCATGCTTGGTCGGCGAGAAGCTGAGGTGGTAGCCGCGGGCGTCGTAGCCCGACAGGCCTTCGAGCGCGGCGATCAAAGCTTCGCGGTTGAGGCGGCCGCCCAGGCGGCGCAGGCCGTCGACGATGACGCGGGCGGCCAGATAGCCTTCCATGCTGGTGTAGTTGGGCTCGGCCTTGGCATCGGCCTTGTGCAGGGCCAGCTGGTAGTCGTTGACTAGGCCGACGGCCGTGCCGAAGGGCGAGGGCATGACCTGGGAGACGACGATGCCGGCGGCGTCCTTGCCGAGTTCGTCGGCCAGGGCCTGGGTGCCGACGAAGGACACGTTGTAGAACTGGCCGAAATAGCCGGCCTTGCGGGCTTCGCGGATGAAGGCGGCGCAGCTCTTGTAGGCGCTGATCTGCACGATGGCTTCGGGCTGGACCGGCACCAGGGTCTTCAGAGCGGCGGCCACGTCGACACTGTTGCGCTCCACGGTGGCGACGGCCGCCGGCTGCAGGCCGCGCTTTTCCAGCGCGCGCACGACGCCCTTGAGGCCGGCCTGGCCATAGGCGTCGTTCTGGTGGAAGACGGCGATCTTCTTCAGGTCCAGCTGGGTCAGCTGCTTGACGATGAGTTCGGTCTCGTCGTAGTAGCTCGCCCGGACGTGGAAGATCAGCTTGTTGAAGGGGTCGCGCAGGGCCTCGGCGCCGGTGAAGGGCGCGATGAAGGGGATCTTGGCGGCGTTGAACAGGGGCAAGGCGGCCATCGAGGTCGGCGTGCCGACATAGCCGAACAGCGCGAAGACATCCTCCTGGATGAACTTCTCGGTGTTGGCCTTGCAGCGCGCCGGCTCATAGCCGTCGTCCAGCGTCTTCAGCACGATGGGCAGGCCGCCCACGCCGCCGGCGGCGTTGACCGCGTCGAAGTAGGCCTTGGCACCCAGCTGCATCTGCAGGCCGAGCTGGGCTGCCGGGCCGGTCAGCGGCACGGACTGGCCGAGCACGATGGCGCGACGCTCCTGGGCACGGGCGAAACTGGCCGGCAGCGCGAGGCTGGCCAGGGCGAATTGGGCTTGGCGGCGGGTCAGCATGGGCGCGCATGATGCCCCAAGCTGAGAAAGACGGTTACAACCGGCTGGCGGGCAGGTCGCCGGGCGCGTGAATACACCCCGGCAGAAACGTTTGCTAACTTGTGCGTGCGCGGGCCCGGCCGGCGCGCTTGTTGGCGAACATGGCCTCGTCGGCATGGCGCATCAGCGCGTCGGGCGTGGCACCGTCGACCGGGAAATGGGCCAGGCCCAGGCTGCTGCCGACCGACACCTGCACGCCGCTGCTCAGCGTGATGGGCTGGATCAGCGCGTCGAGCAGCCGGTTCAGCACCGGTTCGGCCTCGGTCGGCGCCTGGGCCGGTGTCAGCAGCACGACGAACTCATCGCCGCCCAGGCGGGCGACAGTGTCGCTGGCGCGCAGACCGGCATGCAGCCGGGCGGCGACGGCCTTGAGCACCTCATCGCCGGCGTCATGGCCGTGGCTGTCGTTGATCTGCTTGAAACCGTTCAGGTCGAGATAGGCCAGGGCGAAGACATGGCCGCTGCGCTCGGCGCCGGCGATGGCCTGCTTGAGGCGGTCGCCCAGCAGCAGACGGTTGGGCAGGCCGGTCAGGGCGTCGTGCAGGGCGGCGCGCTCCATGCGCGCCTCATGGGCCTTGCTCTGCGTGATGTCCACCATCATCCAAAGCGAAGCGCCGTCGCTGCCGGGCAGCTCGACGCCGGCCAGGTCGACCCAGATCAGCGTGCCGTCCTTGCGGCGCATCTGCAGCTGGGTGCGGAAGCGCCCGCCGGCCCGCATCTGCGGATAGGCGAGGGCGCCCAGGGTCTCGTAGGCGGCTGCGTCGAGGTAGAGGTCGCGCACCGGCACGCCCAGCAGCTCGCCGTCCGCGAAGCCGAACATGCGCTCCAGCGCATGGTTGCGCCAGCTGATGCGGCGGTCTCGCAGCTTGGCGATGCCGATCAGGTCGCTCTCCAGCATGGCCTCCTGGTCCAGGGTCAGCTGGTGCAGCTGCTGGCGGATGCGGTGGGTCTCGCTGATGTCGAACATCACCGAGCGGCTGCGCAGATAGCGGCCTTCGTCGTTGTAGACGGCGCTGGCCGACAGGCTGACGCGGCGGGTCTGGCCGTGGCGGCCGGTGACGTTGAACTCCAGCCCCGAGACCCGCCCTTCCCGCATGAAGCGGGGGAAGGCCTCGCTGAACAGTGCGCGGCCCTCGGCATCGAGGAAATCCGCTGGCGTCGCCTGGCCGATCAGCTCCTCGGCCGTGCAGCCCAGCCAGCTCTGGCCGAGGGCGTTGATCTGCAGGAAGCGGCCGTTCTGGTCCAGCGCGTAGTAGGCGCAGGGGGCGTTGTCGTACAGGTCCTGCAGGCTCTGGCGGGCTTCGTCGGCCTGGGCCTGCAGCAGCTTGCGCGCCGTGATGTCGGACTCGATGACCATGAAACCCGTCAGCGCGCCGCTGTCGTCGTGCAGGGGCTGGATTTCGATGTCCACCCAGTAGTCGCGGCCGTCCCTGGTGCGGTGCATCAGCTCGACCTTGCAGCCCAGGCCGACATTCATGGCTTCGCGCATGCCGTGCACGGTGTCGGCATCGGTCATCTCGGAATGCAGCAGTTCGCTGGGCAGGTGGCCAAGTGCTTCGGCGCTGGTGTAGCCGCTCAGCCGCGTGAAGCCGTCGTTGACCCAGACGATGTGGCGTTCGGGGTCCGTGATGAGCACGCCATTGGTCGTGTGGCTGGCCACGCGGGCCAGGCGTGCGAGGTCGGCTGTCATGCCGCGTGCCATCTGCTCGGCGCGGGCGCGGCCGGCGGCCAGCAGATAGACCGTCACGGCCAGCAGCAGGCTCAGCAGCGCCCCGCCCAGTTCCAGCCCGAGGCCCGACAGGCCAAGCAGCTTCAGGGTGGCGTCGCGGGTCAGGGCGGATTCGAGCAGGAACTCCCGCCCTGCGACCGTGAAGGCGAGCGATTCGGCCGACGGCGCTTCGGCCAGCGAGTATTCGGCCGCCTCCTCCAACGTCAGGGCCTGCCCCTCGCGCATGGCAAGCAGCGGCTGGAGCTCGCCATTGCCTGCCCGCGCCGACAGTTTCAGGTCAAGCAGTCCAGCCGCCGGCTCGGCCACGCCGTGCAGCAGTTCGTTGGCGATCAGCGGCGCGTAGAGCAGGCCCATCAGCGCGGCGCGGCGCTGTGCAGGCGTGCCCGGGTCGTGCCCCTGCTTGTAGACCGGCACCAGCAGCATGAAGCCCGGCCCCTTCAGCGGGTCCTGCACCAGTCGCACGGGGGCCGACAGCGAGGCCTCGCCGCTGTCGATGGCCCTCTCGATGGTTTCACGGCGTATCGGATCGGCCCCGGAGTCGATGCCCCAGGCCGGGAAGTTGCGCGAGAAGGGCGATATCTGGGTGACGACGTAGAGCGTCGGGTCGGTGCCCGTGCCGTGCACCCTGAAGCCGGTGGATCCCTCGCGCTGTCGGGCGGCGACAAAGCTGTCCAGGTCGGTCCGTGCCACCCTTTCGATGTAGCCGAAGCCGCGCACGCCGGGGAATTCCTTGGGCAGGTCGCGTGACTCGACATAGGCGTCGAAGGTTTCGCGGGTGAACGTGCCCTCGAGCGCGGCCAGCGCACCTCGAGCGCCCTTGAGGCCGTAGACCGGCAGCGTCAGGCGCTTGACGACGTCCCCCTGCAGGCGCTCGACCTGACGCTCCTGCAGGCTGCGCGCCTCGCCGCCGGCGCGCTGCTGCTGCCAGATGACAGCGCCGGCCGTCAGTGCGAGGCCGATGGACAGGACCGCGGCGGCCGCCACCCAGGCGGTCGTGCTGACCATTTCTGGCCCCGTATAGCCGTCTCCGATGCGCAAGCTGTCGCTCTCGTCTTGTCGGTATGCGGGCCATTGAAGCATGTCCGGACGGCGCCGTCAGCCCCATGGCGGGGCTGCGCGTGCAGGAAGGCCGTCGGTGCCGGGCCGGCGGTCAGGGCTTCAGCTGGCCCAGTTCGCCGTCGTCGAACTGTTTGCCCAGGGCGGCGCCGATCAGCATCTTCACGCCGGCGACGGCGTCGCCATGCTTGTTGTCCCAGTACTGGCCGCCGGTGGGCGTCACGCGCAGCACGCTGATGCAGGGATCGTCCTTGCCCTGCTGGAACCAGACGCGTGCCATGGGCGTCCACAGCTTCTCGATGAGGGCCCGGTCGTGCGACACGCTGGCCCGGCCGGTCAGATGCATGAAGCCGGAGTGCTCGGTGGCTTGGAAGTAGAGCTCGACCTGCGAGTCGGCTTCGATTTCGGCGTTCTTGTGGCTGTGCCTGTCGCTCAGGAACCAGAGGGTGCCGTCGTCGTCGCACTGGCGCACACCCATCGGGCGCACGCCGCCCTGGGTGACCAGGAAGCAGGTGTCGGCCTTCTTCACGATGTCGACGATCTTCTCGATGGCTTCGCCGGCGGCGAGGTCGTGAAAGGCGTCTGCGTCCTTGGGGTGGGTGGGGCGCATGTCCTGGGTGGCTGAATTCAGGATGGGGGCGGTCATGGGAACTCCTTGTCGAGGGTGCTCCGCCAAGATAGGCCGCCGGCAGGGGGCGGCCTGTCAGCCATGGCGCCAAGGCGCTGTCAGCCCGCTCGCAACATCTCCGCGCGGGCCCGCACGAGCTCACGCTCGGCCTCGGGCAGGCGCGCCAATTGCTGCAGTGGGCCGGCCATGCGCGGATTGGCGGCGAGCCGGGCCTCGTGGCGCATCAGGAAGTCGACATACAGCGTCGTGAAGGGACAGGCGCGCTCGCCGGTTCGTTCGCCCGGCCGGTAGCGGCAGCCGCGGCACAGCGGGCTCTGGCGCTCGATGTAGCGGCCGCTGGCGGCATAGGGCTTGCTCGCCATCAGGCCGCCGTCGGCGTACTGGCTCATGCCCAGCGTGTTGGGCATTTCCACCCATTCCACCGCGTCCACATAGACGCTGAGGTACCAGCCGTGCACCTGCGCCGGCTCCACGCCGAGCAGCAGGGCGTACAGGCCCGTCACCATCAGGCGCTGAATGTGGTGGGCGTAGCCGTGCTCGAGCGTCTGCGCGATGGCGTCGCGCAGGCAGGCCATGTCGGTGTCGCCGGTCCAGTACCAGGCGGGCAGGGCATGGTGGGCGTCGAGTTCGTTCAGCACGGCATAGCCCGGCATGCGCGTCCAGTAGACGCCGCGCACATACTCGCGCCAGCCCAGGATCTGGCGGATGAAGCCCTCGCCGCTGGCCAACGGCGCGCGGCCGGCGCGCACCTCGCGTTCGGCGGCAGCCACCACCTCCTGCGGCGTCAGCAGCTTCAGGTTCAGCGCCGCGGAAAGTTGTGCGTGATACAGCCAGGGCTCGCCGGGCCACATCGCGTCCTGGTAGGGGCCGAACAGCGGCAGGCGCTCGGTGATGAAGGCGTCGAGAGCTTGCAGGGCCTGAGCGCGAGTCAGCGGCCAGGCGAAGCTGTCCAGGCGGCCGGGGTGGCTGCCGAAGCGGTCGCGCACCAAGGCCAGCACCTCGCGCGTGAGGGCATCGGGCTCGAAACGCGGCGGCTGGGGCAGGTCGAAGCCGGGGCCGTCAGGGCCGAAGGCCTGGCGGTTCTCGCTGTCGTAGTTCCAGCGACCGGACAGCGGCTCGGCGCCGTCCATCAGGATGCCGAAGCGTGCCCTTTGCTCGCGGTAGAAGAACTCCATGCGCAGCTCGCCGCGGCGCTGCTGCTCGTGCGCGGCGAAGTCGGCCGGCGTGGTGAAGAAATGGCGGTCCTCGCGCAGGTCCAGCGGCAGGCCGGCCTCGCGCGCCGCGGCCTGCAGCGCCTGCAGCACGCGCCAGTCGCCCGGCTGGGTCAGCACGATGCGGCACGGCCGCAGCCGGGCGAGGTCTTGGACGAGCTGCTCATGCAGGCTGGCGCGGGTGGCCGGGTCGTCCAGGCGGCGGTAATGCAGCGGCCGCCCGGCCTCGCGCAGCGCCTGGGCAAAGTGCCGCATGCCGGCCAGGAAGAGGGCGATGCGTGGCTGGCTGCTCCACACGTGAGTGGACTCCTGCGACACCTCGGCCATCCAGACGGCGTCCAGGGCGGGGTCGAAGCCGTCAAAGGCCGACGCGTCCAGGTCCAGCTGGTCGCCCAGCACCAGTACCAGATCACGCATGGGGCCTGGCTTTCGCGTCGCGGCGGCAGCGCTCGCTACAGAACTTCACGTCGGCCCAGTTCCGCGCCCAGGCCTTGCGCCAGGTCATCGTGCGGCCACAGGCTGCGCAGGGCTTGCTGGGCAGCCCGGCCTTGTTGCCCTTGAAATCGGGGAAATTGACCATCGCGCCAGCATAGGGACTGCGGGGAAGATGCGCACATGAACATCTTCCTGATCCAGGCGCGGGCCAACCGCCTGATGAACCGCCGCCTGCTCGGTGCCGTGGCGCAGTTGAGCGATGCGGAATTCCACGCCGTGCGCACCAGCTTCTTCCCGAGCCTCGCGCAGACGCTGAACCATGTCTTGAACGTCGACCATTACTACCTTGCCGCGCTGGAAGGCGACGTGGCCATGCGCAGCATCTGGGCGAGCTATGTGCCCGCGCAGACGGCCGCCGAGCTGGCCACCCGGCAGGATGCCGCCGACGAGCGCCTGATCGCGGTCTGCGCCGCGCTGCAGCCCGGCGACGAGGACCGCATCGTCGCCTTCGACCGCGGCGCCGGCATCGAGAACGGTCCGCGCGAGCCGCTCGGCCGCGTGCTGGCCCATGTCTTCATGCATCAGACCCATCACCGCGGCCAGGCCCACGCCATGCTGGCCGGCACGTCGATCAAGCCGCCGCAGCTGGACGACTTCATCATGCTCGGTGACGACAAGCATCGCGTGGCGGACATGGCGAGCCTGGGTTGGGCGGAGCCGGTGTGACGGCTGGCAGGCCTCGCCGGGCGAGAGTGATCGCCCGGATCCCTCAGGACCGCGTCGACCCCTTGCTGTGCGACGGCGTGAGCTGCCCCCGCATTGGCGACGTCGTGGAACTCGAACAGGGTTTCACGAGTCCTCAGGGTGAACCCATGGGCATCGCCGTCTGCGCCAACGAAGACGGCACGATCCGCTGGGTCGCCGATGTCTTCGATGCCGAACTCGAACTGATCAGCTAGCGCCGAGCGGGGTCACAGCTCCGCCACGCCCTTGACCCGCACCGGCATCGCCACCGGCTGGGCCACGACCTCCACCGTGCGGCCGTGGAAGCGGTCCAGCAGGGCCTGCCACTGCTGCTTCACGGCGACGACGTTGGCATGCTTGACATGGCCATAGCCGCGGATCTTCTCGGGCAGGCGGGCCAGCTCGACGGCGGTGTTGAGCTTGTCGGCGGTCAGCGAGGCCAGGATCTCGTCGACCAGCTTCTCGTAGTCGACAATCAACTGGCGCTCCATGCGCCTCTCCTCGGTCTTGCCGAAGATGTCCAGCATGCCGCCGCGCAGGCCCTTGAACCTGGCCAGCCACTTGAAGGCCGTGAAGGTCCAGGAGCCCAGTTCGATCTTCTTGGCGCGGCCATCGGCGCCGGGCCGGGAGATCAGCGGCGGGGCCAGGTGGAAGCTCAGGCGCTCCCAGTTTTCGAACTGGTCCTTCATCGCCTTCTCGAAGCGGCCGTCGGTGTACAGGCGCGCGACTTCGTACTCGTCCTTGATGGCCAGCAGCTTGGCGTAGTAGCGGGCCACGGCCTGGGTCAGGCGCTGGCCCTTGCCGAGGGCGGACTCGGCGGCGCGCACGCGTTCGACCAGGGCGCGGTAGCGCTGGGCGTAGGCGGCGTCCTGGTAGTCGGTCAGGAACTGGGCGCGGCGCTCGATGAGTCCATCGGGGCCGTCGAGCTGGTCGAAGTTGAAGAGCTTCACCACGTTAACGTCGCCGGCCAAGCGCTGGATGGCGTCCGGCGCGGCAATGGCCAGGCGGCCCAGCGCGAAGGCGGTCTTGTTGGCCTCGGCGGCGACGCCGTTCAGCTCGATGGCGCGCATCAGCGCGGCCTCGCTGACGGGGATCAGGCCGCGCTGCCAGCAGGCGCCCAGCATGATGATGTTGCTGGGCAGGGTGTCGCCCATCAGTCGCTGCGAGATGTCCTGCGCATCAATCGTGTCCAGCGCGCCGTGCTCGCCGACGGCGAACTTCATCTTGGCCAGCAGCGAGTCGCCCTGCAGCGAGGCATCCGGGTTGCGCACGAAGCCGGCCGTGGGCAGCTCATGCGTGTTGGCCAGGATGACGGTGCGGCCGGCCTTGACGGTGCCCAGGGCATCGGGTGAGGCGCCGACCACCATGTCGCAGGCCAGCAGCACGTCGGCCTGCTGGGTGTCGATGCGCACCTGGTTGAGCAGGTCCAGCGTCGGCGCCACGCGAACGAAGCTCAGCACGGCGCCGCCCTTTTGCGCAAAGCCCATGAAGTCCAGCACCGAGGCCTGCTTGCCTTCCAGGTGGGCGGCCATGGAGACCAGGGCGCCGACCGTGACGACGCCGGTGCCGCCGACGCCGGTGACCAGCAGGTCAAACGGCCCCGTCCACTGCCAGGGCGTGGGTGGCTGGATGGCCGCGAGTTCGCGCGCCAGGTCCTGGGCCGTGTAGCTGGCGCCGGCCTTCTTCTTCAGCACCGGGTCGTGCACCGAGACGAAGCTCGGGCAGAAGCCGTTCACGCAGCTGAAGTCCTTGTTGCAACTGCTCTGTTCGATGGCGCGCTTGCGACCCCAGTCGGTCTCGACGGGCACCACGCTCAGGCAGTTCGACGCCACACCGCAGTCGCCGCAGCCTTCGCAGACGGCCTCGTTGATGAAGATGCGCTTGGGCGGATCAGCGAATTCCTTCTTCTTGCGGCGGCGGCGCTTTTCGGCGGCGCAGGTCTGGTCGTAGATCAGCACCGTCACGCCCTCGATCTCGCGCAGTTCGCGCTGCACGGCGTCCAGCTCGGCACGGTCGTGGAAGGTCGTGCCCGCGGGGAAGAGGCCGTGGTGGCCGTCGTACTTGCCGATCTCGTCGGACACGACCACGAGGCGCTTGACGCCTTCCGCTTCCACCTGGCGAGCGATCTGCGGCACGCTGGTCTGGCCGTCCACCGGCTGGCCGCCCGTCATCGCGACGGCGTCGTTGTAGAGGATCTTGTAGGTGATGTTGGTCTTGGCCGCGATGGCCTGGCGGATGGCGAGGTAGCCCGAGTGGTAGTAGGTGCCGTCGCCCAGGTTCTGGAAGACGTGCTTCTCTTTGGTGAAGCGGCTGTGCGCCGCCCAGTCCACGCCCTCGGCGCCCATCTGGATGAGGCCCGACGTGCCGCGCTCCATCCAGCTCGCCATGAAGTGGCAGCCGATGCCGGCCAGGGCCCGCGAGCCCTCGGGCAGCTTGGTGCTGGTGTTGTGCGGGCAGCCCGAGCAGAAATAGGGCTGGCGGCGCACCGCGTCCGCGGCGTTGGACAGCAGCTGCGGCGTCAGGAAGTCGACGACGAGATGGCGGCGGTCCAGGGCGAGGTTCAGGCGCGCCAGCCAATCGGCCACCGTGCCCATGATGCGGCTGGGGCGCAGTTCGCCGAGTGCCGACAGCACCGCGCAGCCATGCTCGTCCGTCTTGCCGACGACGCGCGGGCGCTGGAAGTCGGGCAGGTGGTAGAGCAGCTCCTTGATCTGGCGCTCGACGACCGGGCCCTTCTCCTCGATGACGAGCACGTCGGTCAGGTTCGAACAGAACTCGATGATGCGCGTCGGCTCCAGCGGATAGACAAGGCCGACCTTGTAGACCCTCACGCCAGCCGCGGCCAGCGCGTTGGGATCCAGGTCCAGGCGGCGCAGCACTTCCATGAAGTCGTAGTGCGCCTTGCCCACCGTCACGATGCCCAGCGTGGCGGCCGGGCTGGTGACGATGTGCTTGTCGATGCTGTTGACCTTGGCAAAGGCCTTGACCGCATCGATCTTGTGCGCCAGGCGCGACTCCAGCTCCAGCGACGGCAGGTCGACGGAGCGGATGTGCAGATTCGTCGGCGCGGTGTAGTCGACGGCGTGATCGAAGTTCAGTGCCACCGCATCGAGGTCCACTGTCATGCCGCTCTCGACGACTTCCGAGATGGCCTTGAAACCGACCCAGGCGCCCGAGAAGCGGCTCAGCGCCCAGCCATAGAGGCCGAACTCCAGGTACTCGGCCACATTGGCCGGATGCACCAGCGGCATGCTCCAGGCCTGCAGGGCCTGGTCGCTCTGGTGGGGCGTGCTGCTGGACACGCAACCATGGTCGTCACCGCAGACGACCAGCACGCCGCCCAGGGTGCTGGTGCCGTAGACATTGCCGTGCTTCAGCGCATCGCCCGAGCGGTCCACACCCGGCCCCTTGCCGTACCACATGGCGAACACGCCATCGACGGTGCGCTGCGGGTCCAGGGCCACGCGCTGCACGCCCAGGCAGGCGGTGGCGGCCAGGTCCTCGTTGATGGCGGGCAGGAACTCGATGTGGGCCTTGTCGAGGAACTTCTTGGCCTTCCACAGCTGCTGGTCCACCATGCCCAGCGGCGAGCCGCGGTAGCCGGAGACGAAGCCGGCGGTGTTCAGCCCGGCGCGCTCGTCCTGTGCTTTCTGCGCCAGCAGCAGCCTCACCAGGGCCTGGGTGCCGGTCAGGAAGACGGCGCCGTTGTCGGCCGCGAGGTTGTCGCTGAGCTGGTAGGGGCGCAGGGCGGGCGTGGCGGCGGCTTCGGTCATCTTGCGGGCTCCAGGAGGCGCGCGAATTTTTGCCCCGGGAGGCCGAAAGAACTTGCCTCATTGCCCGGGTTTCGGTGGCTCGATGAGATGATTCTTCTCCAAATGGATGAATCATGGAAATGAACGAACTCGACCGCGCCAGCCGCGAGATCCTGGAGGCCCTGCAGGCCGATGCCCGGCTTAGCACCCAGGCGCTGGGTGAGAAGGTGGGCTTGTCCGCCACACCGGTGTGGCGGCGCGTCAAGGAGCTGGAGGACCGCGGCGTCATCCGCGGTCAGGTCGTGCTGGTGGACCGGGAGAAGATCGGCCTGTCCATCCTCGTGCTGGCCAACGTCAGCCTGGTGCGACACAGCGAAGGCGCGGTGGAGCAGTTCGAGCAGCTCATCGCCACGCGGCGCGAGATCATCGAATGCCACGCCATCACCGGCGAGGCCGACTACGTCATCAAGGTGGTGGCCGCCGACATGAAGGCCTACGACCTCTTCCTGCAGCAGCACATCTTCAAGCTGCCGGGCGTGAGCAGCGTGCGCAGCAACGTGGTGCTGCGCGAGGTCAAGTACGAAACGGCGTTGCCGGTGGGCTGAAATGATGTGGCTTGGGGCGGCCCGGCACTCGGCCCGAAATTTCTTTCATGCGCGGTGAGTAGCACCGCAGCGCGATGGGCAACTGACGCCGGTTCGTTAGCGCCTCAGTTCAGGAAGCCGTTCACCGAGATGTCGACGCTCTGCGCGCCGCCGAAGGCGACGCAGGATTGGCCGCCCACGCCGGGGTAGACCAACGGCGTCGGATACGTGAGGTGCACCGTCTGGTTGGCCGGCACATGGACGTAGAAACGCGGCGTGCTGCCACCGATGACGTTGGTGCTGCCGCAGATCTGACCGCCGGCCAGCACGGGTGCGAAGACGAAGATCGTGCGGTCGGTGGAGCCGAGGTTGGTCAGCGTGATCGAGGTGACGCCCAGCGTGCTGCCGGCGGTGGTGGGGCCGACGGTGACGTAGTTGGCGCTGCCGTTGGCCGAGTCCTGGAAGGGCCGGCTCGGCAGCGCCGATTCGACCAGCGCCGCCTTGGTGGCAGCCAGCGCGGGCGTGAGGACCAGGACCGACAGCGCGGCGCAGGCGAGGGTGGACAGCAGTCGCATGAAAGTCTCCTTCGAGGGATCGCGTCAAACGTGCCGGCGCAGCGCCAGCGTCAACAGGCCCAGCGTCAGCAGCAGGGCTGCACCGGGTTCGGGCACGAGGGCGGCCGAGGTGATGTCGACCGCATAGGTGCTGCTGCAGCTGGCCGCGCAGGCGCCGCCGGACCAGCTCGCCGCCAGTCCGATGAAGCCATCGCCCAGCGTGCCGCTGCCCAGGTTCTCGGCAAAGGAGAAGTTGGCGGGCTGGCTGATGGCGATCGTGTAGCGCCCCGCCGGCAGGGTGCCGACGTGCAGCGTCGAATCGGCGCAACTGGGCGCGGCCGTACCGGGCGGGCACAGGCCGTCGTCATTCGATGCCAGAAATGTGGCCGCACCGCCCCAGCCCGCGAACAGCGACACATAGGGATCGAAGCCGCCCGCCGTGACGGTCTGGCCGGCAGCATTGACGCCCCCGCCGAAGCTCCAGGTCTGGGCATCGAGGGCGGCGGCGGCGCTGGTCTCGAACTCGATCAGCGCGACGTCGTTCGGGTTGTCGGCCGCCAGCAGCCCCTGTGCGGACAGCGTGGCGGCCGGCGCGGCCGTGCAGACCATCATGGCGGCAAGCGTGGCAGCGGATCGGGACAGCATGGCAACTCCTTGTCGAGGCGCGAGGCATGCTGCGCGTCGGGCTCGGCCAGCGTCGACCCCTAGAACCTCCGTCCTGCACCGTTCGCGGGGTGGCTGGTCCTCAATCCATGTCTCTTGGCAACCAGGCTGTGGCCTGTCTACAGTCGGCCGGTCGTCACTCGCCGCCGGCCATGGACTCCTTCTTCGCCCAGCTCTCCGATTCCGTCTCCTCCGCCCGCACGCTGGAGGACCTGACCCGGCCGCTGCTGGAGATGTTGGAGGCGGTCACGGGCCTGGAGTCCACGTATCTGACGACCATCGACCTGGCCGAAGGCCTGCAGCACATCGTCTATGCGCGCAACTCCAAGGAGCTGCAGATTCCCGAAGGCCTGTCGGTGCCCTGGGGCGACACCTTGTGCAAGCGGGCGCTGGACGAGAACCGGCCCTATACCGACGATGTGGCCGGCATCTGGGGCGACTCCGGCGCGGCGCGCGACCTCGGCATCCAGACCTATGTCAGCACGCCGGTGCGCACCGACGACGGCGCCCTCTACGGCACGCTGTGCGCGGCCAGCTCGCAGCGCCTGCCCATGGCGCCGGCGGCCGAGCATGTGCTGCAGCTGTTTGCCCGCCTCATCGAGCAGCATGTGGAGCGTGAGCGCCTGGTCGAGAAGCTGCAGCGCCTGAATGCCGAGCTCAAGAGCCAGGCGCTGACCGACGCACTGACCGGGCTGCTGAATCGCCGCGCGCTGATGCTGGAGCTGACGCGGCTGCGCGCCCTGGCGCAGCGCACCGGCAGCTGGCTGCTGGCTGGCGCCATCGACCTGGACGGCTTCAAGCAGATCAACGACACGCGCGGCCATGATGCCGGCGACGAGTTCCTCTGCGCCGTCGCTGCCAGTTTGCAGGCGTCGCTGCGCGGCGGCGATGTGCTGGCGCGCATGGGGGGCGACGAGTTCGTCGTCATCGGCCTGGGCCCCAAGCTCGGCGACGACGGTGTTTCGGCCGCACGCCTGCTGCAGCAACGCCTGGCCCTGGCCACCGTGGGTCATCACGCGGCCGGCGACAGCGCCATCGACTACGCCGGCGCCAGCGTCGGCGTGGCCTGCCTGGACCCCAACCAGGCTGACAGCGAGCAGGTGCTGAGAGAGTCGGACGCGGCGATGTACCGCGTCAAGCTGGTGCGGCGCCAGCAGAGCTGAGTTCTGCCAGGGCGGCGCTGAAATCCAGCCTCTCCATCGCGCGGTTCAGGCGCTCGAAGCCGGAATCGCCGCAGGTGGCGCGAAGTGCCGGCGCCAGCGGCTTGAACAGGTCGAGGGCGGCCAGGTCCTGGGTTTGCAGGGCCTGTTTCAGGCGTTCCAGCGCCTGCGTGTCCAGGCTGCCGGCGGCGGCCGGCGCCACGGGGCTGCGGCGACTGTGCAGCCACGGGCGGGCCTGTGCCGTCAGTGCGGCCAGATGCCGGGCGACCTCGGCGAGCTCGGCGCTGAAGTCTTCGCCAGCGCGGGCCCTGACCTCGCCGCGCTGGGCCGCATCGCGCAAGGGGCGCAAGGCCAGCAGTCCGGCGCTGCCGCCCAGCTTGTGCAGCCGGGCCGCGGCCTGAGTGGTGTCCAGCGGTGCCGGCGTCGTCAGGTCGGCGAACTCGTCCAGCAGGCGTTCCAGCAGCCGCGCGAAGAAGTCCACATCGCCCTGCAGACGCTGGCTGGCCTCGTCGCTGTCCAGGCCTTCCAACACCGGCCAGGCCGGGGCGGCGGGCGCCTCGCCGGCCCGCGCCGCCACGGGGAGATGCTGGCCCTGCACGCGCTCGACATGCTCGCGCAGCAGTTGCACCAGGCCGGCCGGGTCGAAGGGCTTGCTGATGAAGCCGTTCATGCCGGCATCCAGCGCACGCTGGCGCTCGCTGAGCAGGGCGCCGGCTGTCAGCGCGAGGATGGGCAGTTGCTTCAGTCCGAGTTCGTCGCGGATGCCGCGCGTCGCGGCCAGGCCGTCGAGCACCGGCATCTGAACGTCCATCAGCACGGCGTCGAAGCCGGTTGGTTCTGCGCGCAGCCGCGCCACCGCCGCGGCGCCGTCCTGAGCCAGGGTGACGATGGCGCCTTCCTGTTCCAGGATGCGCTGGGCCACCTCGAGGTTGATGTGACTGTCGTCGGCCACCAGCACGCGCACGCCGGGCAGGCGCTGCACGGCCGAGGCCCCGCGTGCGCCGGCCAGCAGGGGGCGGGTCGCGTCGTGCCCGGCCAGGGCCGCATGTGCGGCGTCGAAGAGGGCGGACACATCGGCCGGCAGTCGCAGCTGGCCGACGCCTGCGCTGCGGCTCATCAGCACGCTGGGGAGGGCGGTCAGGCGGTCCTGCAGGGCTTGGCGCTCGGCAGGGCCCAAGACCTGCAGCAGGCGGTGGTCCAGCAGCACCAGGTCGGGGGCGCTGTGGTGCAGCCGGCGGGCCAGGGCCGCAGCGTCGCCCAGCAGCTCGGTCTGCCAGCCGAGGTCGGTGCACAGGCGCTGCAGGGCGTCGCGCTGGGTGGCGTCATCGCTGGCCAGCATCACGGTCAGCGGCCGCGCCGCCGGCGCGAATCCGGCGGCGGCCTCGAAAGGCAGGCGCACGACGAAGCGCGTGCCGGCGCCCGGACTGCTGCTGACGCCGACCTGGCCGCCCATCAGCTCGCAGAGCTGCTTGACGATGGACAGGCCCAGGCCCGTGCCGCCGTAGCGGCGCGAGGTGGAGCTGTCGGCCTGGGTGAAGGGCGTGAACAGCCGCGACAACGCCTCGGCCGGGATGCCGATGCCGCTGTCCTGCACGGCGATCTCGAGCTGCAGCGGGCGGGTCCGGGCATCGGTGCAGCGCGCGCTGACGCGGACCTCGCCCTCGGCCGTGAACTTGATGGCGTTGGACACCAGGTTGTTGACGATCTGGCGCAGCCGCGCCGCGTCGCCGAGCCACAGCGGCGGCAGGCCGGCGCCGGGGTCGAGGTCCAGATCAAGGGTGAGGGCGATGCGCTTGGCTTCGGCCTGAGGCTGGAAAAGGCTGGCGACATCGCGCAGCAGGGCGCGCGGGTCGAAGGGGGTGGCTTCCAGCACCATCTCGCCGGCCTCGATCTTGGACAGGTCCAGCACGGCGTTGATGACGTCCAGCAGCGAGCGGCTGGCGCCGCTGATCTTGGCCATCAGGTCGCGCTGGGAAGCGTCCAGCGAAGTGCGCTCGAGCAGGAAGCTCAGGCCCATGACGGCATTCATCGGCGTGCGGATCTCGTGGCTCATGTTGGCCAGGAAATCGCTCTTGGCCGCGCTGGCCGCGTCGGCCGCCTGCATGGCGCGGCGCAGGGTGTCGGCCGCGGCGCGGCGCTCGGTGATGTCCTGTACAGCGCCCACCAGGCGCACGATGCGGCCGCCCTCGACCTCGGCGGCGCCGACCGAATGCAGCCAGCGCAGCTGGCCGTCCGGCGCCAGCAGCTCCAGTTCCAGGTCCCAGCTCCCGCCGCTCTGGGTGGCCGCGGCCATGGCCTCGCGCAGCCGGCGCTCCGAGTCGGGCATGAAGCCGCGCAGCACGGCATCGGTGTCCAGCGCTTCACCCGGGGGCAGCTGGTGGATGGCATGGGTCTGGGCCGTCCAGCTCAAGTGGCCGCTGTCCAGGTCCAGCTCCCAGCCGCCGACGCCCGCCATCTGGCCGGCGCGCTCGAGGAAGGCCTCGTTGCGCGCCAGCTGGCGGTTGCTGTCGCGCAGGGCCGCCTCCCGCTGCTGCAGGGCTGCCGTCATCGCGTCCAGGGCCTGGGACAGCTGGCCGAGTTCGTCCGTGCTCTTGAGCTCGCTGCGCGCGGCCAGGTCGCCGCCCTCGACCGCCTTGGCGACGCTGCGCAGCCTGTCGATAGGGGCCAGCACGCGGCGCAGCAGCAGGCCGGCCAGCAGCAGGGTCAGGGTCAACAGCGTGATCTGCGTGACCACGGCCAGCCAGCGTTGGCGCGTGGCGTCGCGGCGGCGCGCCTCGACCAGGTCGCGCGACAGCTCGAAGGCGCCGTCGCTGACGCGGCGGGTCTCGTTGACGAGCTGGTCGGTCAGGGTCTCGCGGCGGGCGGCGCCGTCGAGGTCGGCGATGGGCAGCTGCGAGGCCTGGCGCAGCGCGGCAAAGATCTGCGGCAGGCTGCGTGCAGTGTCCTGCAGGTCGTCGACCTGCTCGGCGCTGGCGGCGTCGACGGCGGCGTAGTCGTGCAGGGCCCGGGACAGGCGCTGGTGCACGAGGTTCCATTGCCGCGCCGCGCGTTCGCTGCGATAGAGGCCGTAGTCCTGGGTCAGCACCAGCAGGCCGGCGGCGTCGCGGGCGATGACCTCGACGGTCTCGCGCTGGGTGTCGTTCAGCGCCGAGGCCTGGCGCTCGATGGCCAGGCTGGTCAGCCGCGCGCCGACCACCAGCAGCGCCGCGACCACGCAGGTCATCAAGGCGGGACGCAGGCGCATGTCGGTTATTTGATGATGGTCATGGCGCGGGGGTCCAGGGCGCGCAGCGGCTCGACTCGCATCAGCTCGAGGTAGTCGGGCATGGCCCGGTTCTCGACCAGGCCCTCGCGCACCGCCCAGCGCGACTCGGCCTCCAGCATGGACAGCAGGGTCTGGTCCAGGCCGAGGCGGAAGTCGTAGCCGTCGAGCTGGTTGGCCGCACCGCGGGCGTCGACCTTCCAGCGCGCGGCCAGCAGCTCGTGGGCGCGGCCCGGCTGGTCGTTGAGCAGGGCCACGCCGCGCCGCGTGGCCTTGAGCAGCCGCACCAGCGTGTCCTGGCTGAGGCCGGGCTGGGCAACGAGGTTGACCATGACGGTGTAGGGCCGCAGCGTGGGCAGTTGCACGCCCTTGGCGCCGAGCTGCTGCAGGGCCTCGGGGCCGGCGGGACGGTAGAGGCTGGCTGCATCGACCTCGCCGCGCAGCAGCGGGTCGGCGCCGCGGTTGGGGTCGATGTAGACCAGGTTGACCGAGTCGCGCGGCACGCCGTTGACGAGCAGGAAGACGTTGGTGAAGTAATGGGCGCTGGTGCCGCGCACGACGCCGATGCGCTTGCCGGCGAGGTCGGCCGCCTTGCTGATGCCGCGGTCGGTGCGGGCGATCAGCGAGGCGTCGCGCGAGGAGCTGCCGAAGGTGGCGATGACGTCGAAGCGATGGCCGGCATGCAGGGCGAAGACCATGGGCGTGTCGGCCGCGGTCGCGACTTGGGCCTCACCGTCGGTCAGGTGCTTGAGGCAGCGCTTGCCGTTGATGCAGCTGATGACCTGCACCTCCAGGCCCTCGGCGGCGAAGTAGCCTTCCTGGGCGGCCAGCTGCATGGGGGCGAACAGCGTCGACTCGCCGATGGCGATGACCAGCGGTGCGGCATGGGTGTTGGCCATGGCGGCCAGGCCGGCCAGGCCGGCCAGCAGGCCCAGGGCCCAGCGCGCAAGGGCGAAGCGGGAGGTCAGGAGCATGCCGCCATCATCGCCGCCCGGCGGCAGCACGCGCTACACCTCGGCATGGGCCTCGCTGGCTGCGCCGACGCGGCCCCGGCCGGCTGCCTTGGCGGCGTAGAGGCCGCGGTCGGCCGCCTCCACCAGCGATTCACCGCGTGTGCGCACGACGTCGGCATCGGCATCGGGCCGGGCCGCGGCCCAGCCCACCGAGACACTGACCAGGCAGGGCTGGGGCGCGCCGGCATGGGGCAGGGCCAGCGCGGCGATCGCGTCGACGATGCGCTGGGCCATGGTGCGAGCACCGTCGGCGTCGGTCTGTGGCAGCAGCACGGCGAACTCCTCGCCGCCATAGCGCGCGGCCAGGTCGGCGGGCCGGCGGATGCAGGCGCGGATGGCGGCCGCGATCTCGCGCAGGCAGGCATCGCCGGCGACATGACCGTAGCGGTCGTTGTAGCGCTTGAAGTGGTCGACATCGACAAGCAGCAGGGCGACGCTCTCGTGGCTACGGCGGGCGCGCTCGCATTCGATGCGCAGGTCCTGGTCGAAGCGGCGGCGGTTGGCCAGGCCGGTCAAGCCGTCGGTCAGGGCCGACGCGCGCAGCGCATCGCCGAGAGCCTTCAGGCGCAGCTGGGTGCGGGCGCGGGCGACAACGACCTCGGCCACCGGTGGCTTGCGGATGAAGTCGGCCGCGCCGGCGGCGAAGCCGGCCACCTCGACGGCGACCTCGGTGTGGCCGGTGATGATGATGACGGGCACGTCGGCCAGCCGCGGGTCGGCATGCAGCGTGCTGCAGACCTCCAAGCCCGAGAGGCCGGGCATCTCGGCATCGACGAGGATGAGGTCGGGCGGGCTTTCGCGGGCCAGGCGCAGCGCGTCCTCGCCGGACAGCGCGAAACGCACCTCGCCCAGGCTGCTCAGCATGCGGGCCAGCACCTGCACGCTGGCGGCATCGTCGTCGACCAGCAGCAGGCTCTGGCGCGTGTCCAGTTCGGCGGGCCAGGTGTCGGGCGCGGGCATGTTCATGTCGCGATGGGAGGTTCGTGGCCGTCGGCGGTCGCGCGGCTCATGCAGACGCGGCCGGCGCCGGCGGCGCGTGCAGACGCCAGCGCGGCGTTGGCGGCCCCGGTCGGATCGCCCTCGTCGGCGAACAGGCCGATGCCGATGGCCAGGCTCAGTTCCTTGTCGGGGGCCAGGGCTTGCTGCAGCCGCGCGGCCAGCGCCGCGGCGCCGGCGGCGGTGGTGTCGGGCAGCAGCAGGGCGAAGACCTCATCGCCATGGCGGGCGACGAGGTCGGCGGGCCGCTGCAGGGCTTGCTGGGCCAGGCCGGCGACATGGCGCAGCGCGTTGTCGGCGGCGCTGCGGCCATGGCGCTCGAGGTAGGCGGGCAGGCCCTGCAGGCCGGCCAGAACCAGGGCCAGCGGCTGGCCGCTGCGGCGGGCGCGGCGGCATTCCTGGGCCAGTTCCTCGTCGAGCTGGCTGCGCTCTGCCAGGCCGGTCAGCGGGTCGCGGCGGGCCAGGCTCAGCAGGCGCTGGGCGGTGCGGTGCAGGCGCAACTGCATGGCGACGCGCGCGCGCAGGGCCGGGCCGGCGACGGGCTTGGCGACGAAGTCGGCCGCGCCGAGTTCGAAGACGGCGGCCTCGACGCGGGCATCGGTGTGCTGGGTGACGAAGATGACGGGCACCTCGGCCAGCAGCGGGTCGGCCTTCAGGCGGCGGCAGACTTCGAAGCCGTCCATGACCGGCATTTCGGCGTCCAGCAGCACCAGTTCGGGCTGCCAGGTCTGGGCGATGGCCAGGGCCTGCACACCGTCCATCGCGAAGCGCAGCTGGCTGTAGCCCGACAGCAGCCGGCCCAGCATCTGGATCATGCCGGGGTCGTCATCGACGAGCAGCACGCGCGCGTCCGACAGGGCCGGCAGCAGGCTGTCGAGCCGGTTGGCCAGGGCGCTGGGCGCCACGGGGTGGATGGTGCTGGGAACGGTCAAGGGCATGGCGCGGCCCATTGTGGGGCCGGGCGTTATGGATGAGTCAATCCGGGCTGTCTTTGGGCTGGCTGGCGGCCAACAGAATTTCGAAACGGCAGCCGCGGCCGGGTTGGCTCTGGACCTCGAGCCGGCCGCCCATGGCCTGCACGAGGTCGCGCGTCAGCGTCAGGCCCAGGCCCGTGCCGGGGATGCCGCCGCCGGCGCGGCCGAGGCGGTTGTAGGGTTCGAAGAGATGGGCGAGCTGGTCTTCGCTCAGGCCGCAGCCGTGGTCCCGCACGGCCAGGACGACTTCGCTGTGACCGGCAGTCATGCGGGTCTCGATCTCGACCTCGATGCGGCGGCCGTCGCGGGCGTACTTGATGGCGTTGGACAGCAGGTTGTCCAGGCATTGGCGCAGGCGACGGGCATCGGCGCGCACGGCAACCGGCGGTGCCGATGCGGGCGCACTCAATTGCATGCCGGCGGCGGCAGCCTGGGCGGCGGCCGGCTCGCAGGCCTGCTCGGTCAGGGCTCTGAGCTCGACATCCTTGAGCTCGACGTGGAACTGGCCCGACTCCATGCTGGCGACGTCGGTGACATCCGCCAGCAGGCTGGACAGGTGACCGACGGCCTCGAGGATGTGGGCGAGCTTGTCGGCCTGGCCGGCGCTCAGGCGTTCGGCCTGCATCAGCTGGGCAAAGCCCTTGATGACGTTGACCGGGTTTCCGATCTCGTGGGCGATGTAGGACAGCATGGACGCGGTGGCGCGGCGCGCGGCGGCGGCCTCGGTCTGGCGGCGCGCCATGGCCAGGGCGCGGTCGCGCTCGCGGGTGTCGCGCAGCACGTGCAGGGTCAGCGCGTCGGCGCCTTCGCCCTCGGTGGAGGTGCTGACCTCGACCGGGATGTGCTGGCCGCTGGCACGGCAGACGCAGTCGTGGCCATGGGTATCGCAGACCAGCAGCTCGCTCAGGCGGGTGCCCTCGACGGCGGCGGCCTCCATGCCGAGCAGGCTGCGCGCGGCGGTGTTGGCCATGACGATGCGGCCCTGGGTGTCGGCCACGACGATGGCCTCCTTGCAGGCCTGGACGATGGCGGCGACGCGGCCGTCGCTGATCTGGCGGTGGCGGTTGTCGACCTGATCGAGGTAGCGCTCCAGCGAGCGCTTGCGGTCGACGAGGCGGCGCACGCGGGCGCACAGCACCGGCGCGCTGAAGGGCTTGCGCACGAAGTCGTCGCCGCCCAGGGCCAGGGCCCGCGCCTCGTGGCCGATGGTGTGGGAGTGGGTCAGGAACATGATGGGCACCTGGCCCAGGGCAGGGTCGGCGCGCAGCTTCTTGCAGATGCGAAAGCCGTCGCTGTCGGGCAGGTCGATGTCCAGCAGGATGAGGTCGGGCTTGAGCTCGCCGACCAGGCCCAGGGCCTGGGCGCCGTTCAGCGCGAAATGGCATTCGCCGACGTCGGCCAGCAGGCTGCGCACCAGCTGGATGCTGGTGGGGTCGTCGTCGATGATGAGGATGCGGTTGCGGCTCGGGGCGCTGGCCTCGGGCAAGGCCGGCCGCTCGGCGGCGGCGCGCAGTTGGGCGCGCAGGCGGGCCAGCACCTGCACGTCGTCGAAGGGCTTGCGCAGGAAGTCGTCGGCACCGAAGCGCAGGGCGTCGGCCTCGGTGCCGGCATCGGCATGCGAGGTCGCGAAGATGATGGGCAGGTCGCTCAGGCCGGGCGTGGCGCGCAGGCGGCGGCAGACCTCGAAGCCGCCCAGGCCGGGCAGGTCAATGTCCAGCAGCACGAGGTCGGGGCGGTGCTGCTCGGCCAGGCGCAGCGCGTCCTCGCCGTTGGTGGCGAAGCTGACCTGGGCGAAGCCTTTGAGCAACTGGCCCAGGTATTCGATGACGGCCAGGTCGTCGTCGACGACCAGCAGGTGGATGAGACAGGCACGCTCGGCCGGCGTGCGCGCCGTGGCGGTGGCCTGGCGCCAGAGCACGCGGGGCTTGAAGTGCGTATCAGCGAGCCGGATGCTGGTGGTGGTGGCGTTCATCATGTTCTCTCCCTGAGAAGCATTCAGTTCAGCGGCCGCCGTGGCGCGCGAGGGCGTCCGCCAGGCGGCCAGCGAGCTCGAGGATGTCCAGTGGCTTGGTCCAGTAGTCGTCGAAGCCGGCCTGCATGGCGCAGTCGATCTGGCCGGGCGTCGCGTCGGCGGACAGCGCGATGCACAGCGTGCCGGCCAGGGCCGCGTCTGCACGCAGCTCCTGGACGACGTCCAGGCCCGAGAGGCCCGGCAGGTTGATGTCGGTCAGCACGACCGCGGGCTTGTGGGCCTGGGCGAGGGCCAGGCCGGAGCGGCCGTCGGCGGCGTGCAGCACGCGCCAGTCGGGACGGGCACGCAGGGCTTCCTGCACGAGCAGGGTGTTGAGGGGCTCGTCCTCGATGTACAGCAGGGTGAGGGCATCCTCGGCTTCGTCGGCGCCTGCGGCGTGGGAGGGCCGGCCAGGCTGCTCGCGATCGACGTCGAGCAGGCCGTCGACGAGCTGGTGCAGCCGCTTGGCCGAGTCCAGCACCCATTCGATGCGCTCCTGCTGGCGGGCGGTCAGCGGCTCGTCCTGGCTGAGCAGCAGCAGCTGGCTGAAGCCGATGACGGCGTTCAGCGGCGTGCGCAGCTCATGGCTGGCGCGCGACAGGAAGGCGCTCTTGGCCGCGCTGGCCTCTTCGGCGGCGAGCTTGTCGCGGCGCAGGGTCTCGATTTCGATGTGCTCGTCGACGTCGGCGATGAAACCATGCCAGAGCACACTGCCGTCGGCCTGCACCGAGGGGCTGGCGCGGCCCGAGCGCCAGGCCGGCCGGGTGGCACCGGGCAGGCGGACGCGGAACAGGCGCTGCCAGGGCTCGCGCCGGGTTTCGGCCTCGCGCATGCCTTGCAGCAGGCCGGGCAGGTCCTCGGGGTGGACGCGCTCGGCATAGGTGCGCAGGCCCTCGGGACGCATGGGCGCGGCGGGGCCGAAGATGTGCTCGCCCTGGCCGCTGACGAAGCCGAGCTGGCCGCCGCCCTCGGGCAGGCTGCGGTACTGGAAGAGCATGCCGGGCGTCTCGCTGCTGAGGCGGCCGAGCAGCTCGGCCTGGGCCTGCAGGCGGGCCTGGCTGGCCAGCAGGTCGACATGCTCGCGGCGGTGGGCGAACCAGGCCTCGACGGCCTGGGCGATGTCGACCAGCAGCGTGGCCTGGACCGCGTCCAGGCGGCGCGGCACGGTGTCGCCCACGCAAAGAGCCCCCACGGTCAGCTTGCCGAGGCGGATGGGCAGGCCGGCATAGGCGCGCAGCCGGGTCTCGCCGATGACCCAGGGGCTGTCGGCGAAGCGCGCGTCGGCGGTGGCGTCGGGCACTTCGAACAGGTTCTCGCCGCGGATGGTGTGGGCGCAGAAGGACGGATCGCGTTCGCAGTCGATGGCGTCGGTGCCGTAGCGGGCCTTGAACCACATGCGGCGCTCGCCGACGAGGCTGATCAGCGCGATCGGGAAGCCGAGCAGATGGGCGGCGCAGCGCACCAGGCCATCCAGCACCGCGTCGTGTTCCGGTTCGACCGGCGGCTCGCTCAGGCCGAGTTCGGCCAGGCATTGCAGGCGCTGGGCTTCGTCCAGAGGGAGTTCGGCAGCATTCATGGGTAGGCAATCTAGGTGCCCACCCTCACTGCGGATGCCGGGAGTTCTTGATGTCGGTTGTCGGGGTGCCTAGGTGGGTGCGGCTCAGGCGTCGTTGTTGACGAGGCCGTGACGGATTGCCAGTTTCACGAGTGCGGTGACATCGGGCGCGCCGAGCTTGGCCATCAGCCGGCTGCGGTAGCTGTCCACCGTCTTGGGCGAGAGGTGCAGGGTGGTGGCGATCTCGGTGCTGGAGTGACCGTCGACGACCATGGTGACGACCTGGCGCTCGCGCACCGACAGGCTGGCAAAGGGGTCGTCGCCGGCGCCTTCAGCCAGCGCGCGGGCGGCCAGTTCGGCCACGCCCTGGCCGAGGTGGCGGCGGCCGGCGCGCAGGGCCTCGATGGCCTGCAGCAGCTCCTCCGACGGCGAACCCTTCAGCACGTAGCCGCAGGCGCCGAGCTTGAGGGCCATGCCGACATGTCGGGGCTGGGCCGACATGGTCAGCACCAGGGGGCGCACGTTCAGGTGGCGGCGCTGCAGCTCGGTCAGCAGTTCCATGCCGGAGCGCGGGCCGATGGACAGGTCGACCAGGACAATGTCGGGCGCCAATTGCTGCAGCTCGGCCAGAGCGGCGGTGATGTCGCCGCTGTCGCCGACGACCTCGTGGCCGGCCTCGGTCAGCAGGGCGCGCAGGCCCTGGCGCACCATGGCGTGGTCGTCGACCAGATAGACGCGGGCGGCTTGGGTCATTCCGGTGCGAGCCAGCGGATGGTCAGTTGCGTGCCGCCGCCTTCGCGCGGCCCCAGCTCCAGCTTGGCGCCAATGGCACGGGCGCGCTCGCGCATGCCGATCAGGCCGAGGTGGCCGGGGCGGCGCTCGAAGTCGGCCTCCAGGCCGCTGCCGTCGTCGGCCACGCCGAGTTCGATCTCTTCCGGGAAGCCGTAGAGCGTCACCCCGACCTGGGTGGGCCGGGCATGGCGCAGCGCGTTCTCCAGGCCTTCGCGGGCGATCATGAACAGAGCGTACTCGACCTGCGCCGTCCAGCGCTGCGTCAACAGCACCTCCTCGATGTCCAGCGACAGGCGCACGTCCGGGTGCAGGGCGCGGCGCTGGACGATCTCGTTTTCCAGCGCGGCGGCCAGGCCTTCTTCCTCCAGCAGCGGCGGGCGCAGGTCGACGAGGACCTGGCGCACCTCGCGCAGGGCCTGGGCGATGAGGGCGCGGGCCTGCTCGCGCGAGCCGGCGGCATCCAGGTCGAGCATCAGCCGCAGGGCCGTCAGGCTCTGGCCGAGCTGGTCGTGCAGGGCCTGGGCCAGGCGCTGGGTGGTGCGCCTTTCCTGGTCCATCAACTGCTCGGCCAGGGCCGACAGCGCGGCCTCGGCGTCGATCTGCACCGAGATGTCGACGACGACGCAGAGCAGCAGCGAGCGGCCACCCAGCTCGATGGGCTCGGCCACCAGCTTGGCATGCAACTGGCATCCCGAGTGGGGGCGCAGCTCACGGTCGTCGATCTCGACGCGGCCGTCCATGCCCGGCAGCGGCGCCATGCCCAGCGCCTTGGCGGTCTGGCCGACGACGGACAGGGTCGGCCAGCCGAGCATGCGGCCGAGTTCGTCGTTGGATTCGATGGCGGTTTCGCTGGCGACGTCAAACAGCGCGATGCCGACCGGCACGGTGTGGAAGAGGGCGCGGAACTTGGCCTGGCTGTCGGTCAGGGCTTGGTCGGTGAACTTGGCGAGCGTGATGTCGGACAGCGTGGCCAGCACGCGGGCCGGCTGGCCGCGGGCGTCGCGCTCGGTCCAGGCGCGGCAGCGCAGCCAGCGCGGCGACGGGCCGGCCAGGCGCAGGTCGATGTCCAGCGGCGCGCCATGTTGCAGATGCGATTGCAGTGCGGCCCGCCACTGCCCCTGGTCGTCGGCGTGCAGTTGCTCGGCGAAGCGGCTGGGGCGGTCCAGCAAGGTCAGGGCGCGGGGCGAGAAATATTCGCTGTCGGCGGCGATGTCCCACTCCCACAGGCCGTCGGCGGCGCCCTGCATGGCGCGGGCATAACGGTCCTGCTCGGCGTCAGCCGGGCCCAGGTCGCGGGCCATGCAGAGCCAGCCGGTGCCATCGGGCAGCGCAGAGATGCTGGCTTCGAAGCGCGCCAGCCGGCCGTCCTGGGTGCGCAGGGCATAGCGCAGGCGCTGCGGGCTGGTGGTGCAGGCGGCGGCAAAGCGCTGGGCCAGGGCCGGCGGCCCGACGCTTTGCAGTGGGCGGCCCTGCAATGTCGCCCAGGGCGCGTGCAGGTCGGCGTGGTCCGGGTGGTTGCAGGCGGCGAAGCGCAGGTCGGACCCGATCAGGAAGCAGAGATCGGGCAGCGCCGCCGCGATGGCCGGCGCGGCCTGGGTCCAGGGCTCGCGATCCGGCGCTTCAAGCATGCGCTACAGCGTACCGTAGCTGTGCAAGCCGGAGAGGAACATATTGACGCCCAGGAAGGCGAATGTGGTCACCAGCAGGCCGACCAAGGCCCACCAGGCCGACACGGCGCCGCGCAGGCCCTTCATCAGCCGCATGTGCAGCCAGGCCGCGTAGTTCAGCCAGACGATCAGGGCCCAGGTCTCCTTGGGGTCCCAGCTCCAGTAGCCGCCCCAGGCCTCGGCGGCCCAGAAGGCGCCCAGGATGGTGGCGATGGTGAAGAAGGCAAAGCCCAGGGCGATGGCCTTGTACATCAGGTCGTCGAGCTGGGTCAGCTCCGGCAGGCGGGCGCTGAGGCGGCTGCGCAGCGCAACGGCGATGGCCAGGAAGACGGCGACGCCGGCGATCTTGTAGGCCCAGCCGGTCATGCCGGTGGCGGTCGCGGCGTCGACATTGGCACCGAAGCGCACGGCCAGGATCAGCACGACAATGCCGACGGGCATGGCGACCAGGCCCTTCCACAGCGCGGGAGCGGAGGCGGTCTTGAGCAGATAGGCCAGGGCCACCATGGCCGCCAGCGCGAAGCTGCCATAACCGACGAAGTTGGCGGGCACGTGGATCTTCATCCACCAGCTCTGCAGGGCCGGCACCAGGGGCTGGATCTCCTGGGCCTCGCGGGCCACCGTGTACCAGAGCAGGAAGCTGACCGCGCCGCTGACCACCAGCATGACGAAGGCGCCCAGCGAGCGCGTCGCGAAGCGGGCTTCGTAGTAGAGATAGAAGGTGGTGGTCAGCCAGCAGAACAGCACGAAGACTTCGTAGAGGTTGCTGACGGGGATGTGGCCGATGTCGGGGCCGATCTGGTGGCTCTCGTACCAGCGCACCAGGGTGCCGACCAGGGCCATGAAGACGCCTCCCCAGGCCAGCTTGGACCCCACCGTCTCGGCCATGCTGTGGCGGCCGGCGCCGGTGAAGAAGCCACCCCAGTAGAAGAGGGTGCTGAGGTAGAAGCACAGGCTCATCCACAGGATGGCGCTCTGGCTGGACAGCATGTACTTCAGCCAGAAGACCTTCTCGCCGGCGGCCAGGTCGGCGCCGAAGCCGTCGGTGTGCTGGGCATAGAGGCCGATGGCCAGCAGCGTGGCGGCACCGACAGCCAGGCTGAGCAGACGCAGCGGTTTCCAGAACCAGCCCAGGGCCACCAGGGCCGGCATGGCGCACAGCAGGATGCCCTGCTCATAGCCGTCCATGCTGGCGTGGTAGCGGCTGAAGGCATAGCCGCCGCCGAGCACGACGAGGGCGGCGAACAGCCAGTCGAAGACGTCGCGGCGCTGCAGCACATGGCGGCGCGGCAGGTCGAAGGTGGTGGTGTTCATGCGTGGTCCTTCAGGATGGCCGCCTTGAGCTGGGCAAACAGGGTGGCGTTGTCGGGCGACTCGCGCGTGCTGGACATGGCCATGCGCACCTGGGAGCCGCCGAGGTCGGCGCTGGGCGCAATCCAGACCCACAGCCGCCTCTCCTTGATGTAGAGCATGGCGAAGACGCCGACGATGAGCAAGAGGGCGCCCAGATAAACCAGCTTTTGGCCAGGGGCACGGGCCACCTGGAAGACGCTGGCCTGGACCTGCTCGAAGTTCTGCAGCTGCAGCAGGGCCGGCGAAGGGTAGTAGAGGCTGTCGGACAGGGACATGACGGCCGAGGTCATGAAGGTCTGGGCAGCGGCATCGGTGGCGGCGGGCGGCAGGTGCGCGCGCTCGCGGGCCAGCTGGTGCAGCTCGAACAGGCTGCCGTTGAGGATGCGCAGCAGCACCTCGGAGACGCGCGGGCGGTCGGACTCGGGCACGTCGCGTTCGATGAACTGCGACAGGGCCGGCAGGCCGCCCCTCACATCGTCGGCCGGCTTGGCGGCAGCACCCGAGAACAGGGTCAGCGCACGCTGGGCCGTGAGCTTGAGCTGGGGTGTCAGCTGAGGCTGGTTGGGCGGCGTGGCCGCGACGGCATAGCGCTGGGCGGCGCTGTCGCGCAGGGCCGGGTCGGCCAGGGCCTGGCGCAGGCGCAACCAGCCCGCCAGCTCGCCGTTCTCGTCGGCCGGCATGCGCAGGTAGCGGAAATTCTCGGCCGGCGTGTCGCGCACGCCGGCGAGGAAGACCTTCTGGCCGTCCAGCTCGACGGGCAGCATGTAGTTGTTGTACTCGCGGGCCTGGCCGGCGGCGTCGCGCAGCTTGTAGCTGAAGCTCGGGCCGACGTTGTGCAGGGTCTTTTCGCTGCTGGTCTTGGCACCGCTGCCCAGATGCTTGCTCAAGCGATCGCCGAGGTCGACCTTGCGCACGTCCGCACCGCTGGCATTGGCGCTGTCGCCGGCCAGGTTCTCGACGTTGATGACGCGCAGGCCGTCCAGTTCCAGGCTCTGGTCGCCGAAGGCCAGCTTGTTGCCGATGCGCCCTGTGATCTTGACCGGCGTGCCGGCGCTGGCCAGCGGCATGGCCTGCAGTTCGAGCTTGCTGCCGCCGTCCTCGAAGCTGCTCTGGTAGATGGCCAGGCCGTTGTGGATGACGGGCTCGTTGACCTTGACCGTGGCTTCGCGCAGCGTCGTGCCGTCGTGGATGACGATGTCGCTGGCGAAGCTCTTGGGCATGCCGGTGGGGTAGTAGTCGACCTTGAACTTCTTCAGCTCGATGTCGAAGGGCAGGTCCTGAAGCACGACGCCGCTGGGCAGGCTGAGCACGGCGATGCCCTGGCGCTGGCCCTCAGGCACCGAGACATTGCCGCGGAAACTCGGGTTGCTGGTGGACAGGCGGTGTTCGGGCTTGATGTCGGAGACGAAGCCCGCGCCCGTGTAGAGCTGCTTGCCCTGCACCCACATGGCCAGCTTGACCATGGCATTGCCGTCCAGCACGCCGCCGATCAGGATCAGGACGATGGCCGAGTGGGCACAGAGATAGCCGATCTTGTTGGCCGCGCCGCGGCGGGCCGCGACCATGGTGCCGTTCTCGCGCTGCTGCACGCGGGCCTTCCAGCCCAGCTGGGTCAGGGCCTTGCCGACCTCCGCCAGGGCCATGGCCGGGTTGCTGTGCAGCTCGGCAATGGCCTTGTGGTGGTGGGCCTGCAGGGACTGCTCGCGAACGCCTTCCTTGTAGCTCTTCAGGTCGACCAGGATCTTGGGGGCATTGCGGGCGATGCACAGGCTGGTGGAGACGACCAGGAAGGTCAGGATGACGAGGAACCAGGGCGCGCTGTAGACCGTGTAAAGCCCCAGCTTGCCGAACACCTCGGCCCAGAAGGGCCCGAACTGGTTGACGTAATTGCCCATGGGCTCGCTCTGACGCAGCACCGTGCCGATGACCGAGGCGATGCAGATCACGCTGAGCAGGGTGATGGCGAAGCGCATGGACGACAGCAGGTCCAGCAGTTCGCGGGCGGCGGAGGGGCGGGGGACGGCGGCTTGGGACATCAGGCGCTCAGGGCTGGGCGGAAACAAAAAAGGCCGGTGAAGAGCACCGGCCTTTGTTCCTCAAGGCTTGCGCGAGGTTCAGCGCAGGCCGGCAATGTAGTCGGATACCGCCTTGATTTCCTTGTCGTTCATCTTGGCGGCGATGGTCATCATCATCGGGCCATTGGCGCGGCTGCCGGCGCGGAAGGCCGTCATCTGGGCCTCGACATAGTCGCCATGCTGGCCGCCGATGCGCGGGTACTGGGCCGGGATGCCCGAGCCCGTCGGGCCGTGGCAGCCGGCGCAGGCCGGCACATTGCGCTCGGCAATGCCGCCGCGGTAGATCTTCTCCCCCAGGGCGACGCTGTCCTTGTTCTTCGCGAAACCGGGCTTGGCGGTCTTGGAGGCGTAGAAGGCAGCGACGTTGCGCATGTCTTCTTCCGACAGCGGGGCGGCCATGCCGCTCATGACGGGGTTCTTGCGCTTGCCGGACTTGAACTCGGCCAGCTGCTTGGCCAGGTATTCGGCGTGCTGGCCCTGCAGAATGGGGTTGGCGGGGCTGCCGCGGGAGCCGTCGGCCGTGTGGCAGGCGGCGCAGACCTGGGCGGAGAGGGTGCCGCCCTTGCCGAGGTCGGGCTTGGCCGCAGCGGCGGGCTCGTTCGCGTGAGCCGTGGCGGCCAGCATCAGACTCGACAGGAGGAGAGCGACAGTCTTCATGGATTTTTGAGGTCTCAAAGGGCGCAACCCGAGAATTTTACAATGCTGAATCACAGCGTCCGACCCTGCCATGACCAACGAAATCCCTGAGGCCGCCGCCTCGGCACCCATGACCGAGAAGCTGGCCCTGGCCTGGACGCACACCGCGCGCTTCCTGACCACGGCCAGCCAGCTGGTCCACCTGCCCGCCACCGAGCTGCCCGAAATCGCCTTTGTCGGCCGTTCCAACGCCGGCAAATCGACCGCCATCAACACCCTGGCCCAGCAGAAACGCCTGGCCTTCGCCTCCAAGACGCCGGGCCGCACCCAGCACATCAACCTCTTCGAGCTCGGCCCCAAGGATGCGGGCGATGCGCTGTTCGCCGACCTGCCGGGCTATGGCTATGCCGCCGTCAACAAGTCGGCCAAGCTGCGCTGGCAGAAGGTCATGGCCGATTACCTGGAAGTGAGGCGCAGCCTGTCCGGCGTCGTGCTGATGGTGGATTCCCGCCTGGGCCTGACCGACCTGGACAAGCAGCTGCTGGAGTTCGTCGCTGCCCGCATCGCCACCGGCGAGATCAAGCTGCTGGTGCTGCTGACCAAATCCGACAAGCTCAACCGCAAGGAGGCCGATGCCATCCTGCGCAGCACGACGGAGTTCCTGGCCGGCATGTCGACCGAGAACTCCGACGTCGCGGTGACGCTGTTCTCCGCGCTGAAGAAGAGCGGTGTCGGCGACGTTGCCCTGGCCCTGCACGAGTGGACCCATGCCGCATCTGCCTCTGAACCTGCCGCTGCCGAAGCTTGAGCGGCTGAGCTTCACCACGGCGCCCGGTGTCACGCTGGCCTGCCGTGCCTGCGGCCCGGTGGACGCGCCGCGGCTGCTGTTCCTGCACGGCTTTCCGGAGGCGTCCTTCGTCTGGGAGGGCGTCATGGCGCGCTTCGGCCAGCGCTGGCGCTGCCTGGCGCCCGATCTGCGCGGCTATGGCGAGTCCAGCGCGCCCACCGAGGTGGCGGCCTACCGTGCCAGGCATCTGGTGGCGGACCTGGCCGCGTTGGTCGAGCAGACCGGCCCCAGCCCGCTGCATGCGTTGATCGCGCACGATTGGGGCGGCGCGCTGGCCTGGAACATGGCGGCGCAGAGGCCCGAACTGCTGCGGCGCCTGGTCATCATCAATTCGCCGCATCCGGCGCTGTTCCTGCGCGAGCTGGCGCGCAACCCGGCCCAGCAGGCCGCCAGTGCCTACATGAACGACCTGGCCGCGCCGGACGCGGAAAGCCTCTACGCGGCCAACGACTTTGCGCGCCTCTTCGAGCTGCTGACCCACCAGGGCGGCAGCGAGGCCTGGCTGGACGCGGCCGAGAAGGCACGCTACCGCGAGGTCTGGTCGCGCGGCCTGACCGGGGCGCTGAACTACTACCGCGCCTCGCCGCTGCGGCCGCCCACGGCGGTCGACCCGGGCGCCGGCGCGGTGCAACTGCCGGCCGAGCTGGTCACGGTGAGGGTGCCGACCGTGGTCATCTGGGGCGAGGCCGACACGGCCCTGCCGCCGTCATTGCTGGATGGGCTGGAGGCCTATGTGCCGGCGCTGCGCATCGAGCGTGTGCCGGGCGGCACGCACTGGCTGCTGCATGAGCAGCCCGAGAGGGTGGCCGCGTTGATCGAGACCGGACTGGACTGAACGGGCGTCAGCCGCCGTCCAGGTCGCTCATCAGCGTGTCGACGGCGCGCTGCACGACGTTGTCGTCTTCCAGGGCCGTGATGAGGCCATTGGACAGCAGGGCTTCCAGCGCGCGGCGGGTCAGCGGCAGGCGCACCTCGGAGTCACGGCCGACGAAGAGCAGGAACTGCCGGCCTTCGCTGATCCAGGCGATCTGGGCCGTATGCCAGTCGCCCTGGATGAAGAGGTGGAACCAGCGGCCGATCTGGATGCTGTCGATCCAGCGCTGCAGGGCCGCGCGGGCGTCGGGCGAATCGTGTTCGTTGTAGAGCTGCACCGGCACGGTCGGCAGCTCGCCGCGGTCGACCTCGGCGTTCAGCCAGTGCGAGGGCACCTGGGAGTCGCGTTCCTCCATCAGGCGCCTGACGATCTCGTCGGCCGAGGCCGGCGCGGCGCTGCCGCCGCTGGGCGAGGCCGGCGGCGGTGCCACGGGGCGGCGCTCCGACGGGTCCAGGGCCGGGAGGCCACGCAGCAGGCGGGCGTGCTGGCCCATCAGCTCGGACAGGGGCGGCTCGCGCTTGGACTCGGACAGCTGGATGCTGTCGCAGCCGGCGACCAGGCTTTCGATGAGGACCGGCAGGCGCATGCGCAGGGCCTCGCGGTCGGCGAGGTCGCGCGGCGTGATGAGGCTCTCGAGCACGGCGTCGACCAGCTCCATGGCGGCATGGGCCTCGCGCGAATCGCGGCCGTGGCGCACCATGGCGGTGACGATGACGTCCACCCAGGCTGTCTGCAGGAAGCGCTGCATGCGCGGGCCCAAAGGGGCGCCGGCGATCTGGTGGTCGATCTGCTCGCGGATCAGCTCGCGCCAGTCGCTGCGCAGCTGCTCGCGCTCCAGGGCCGCCAGCGCGACGGCATTGAGTTCGCTGCTCTGGCGCGCCTGCTGGTCGATGTGGGCGTCGACACGGGCCAGCACCTGCTGGAAGAGCAGGGCGGTCGGCGTCGGCGCGTCGACGAGGAGCTGGGCCTCGGCCTCCATGAAACGCAGGAAGTCGACCAGGCGCGGGTCGTCGGCGCGCTCGAACACCATGCCATGGGCCGCGACTCGGTTCAGCAGGGCCCAGGTGGGATGGTCCTGGCGGCGCAGCAGCATCGCGTCGGCACGGGCCAGGCGCACGACGGCGATCTGCAGGCGTGCCAGCAGGGCCTTCAGCGGCGGCAACAGGCGCGGGTCGGCCAGGATCTGGTCGTAGAGCCGGCTCAGCATGTCCGGCCCGGTCGAGCGCACGAAGGGCGCCGGCGCCAGCGGGTCGCGCTGGGTGACGGGGGCGTGGCTGCCCAGGCCCTGGGGCCGGGAGTTGACGGCGTCGACGCGGCGCGACAGGCCGTCCAGGGTGCCGTGGGAGGCCGGGCGGGTGCTGACGCCGCGGGCGGCGGCCAGGCGCTGGTGGGCCAGCGGGTCGGTCTGGGCGCGACCGTGCGACGCCACCATGTCGCTGATGTCGGCGGCGCGCAGGGTGGCGCAGGCCTGCACATAGAGGCGGTTCAGGGCCCGGGCCAGCGGCACCGCAGCCACGCGCATCAGCTCGTACTGGGCCTGGGCACCGAGCGGGCTGGAGGCCAGCGCGTGGTGCAGGGCGTGGGCGAAGAGGGCCGGGCGCAGCGGGTTGTCGCGTTCGCGGGCCCGCGCGATGCCGCGCAGCGCGGCGAAGAAGTTGCCGATCTGATGCAGCTCGGCCCGGCTCATCTCTTCAGCCGTGTGGGCGACGTGGGCGATGGCGACGTCCTGCAGGGCCTGGTGCTCGTCCACCAGGCTGAGGCTTTCCATGCCACCGAACTGGGCGGGCGAGCGGTGCAGGGGATCGTCGCCGCGGCGGCCCGCCTGCAACAGCTCGATGAGCTTGCCCTCGAAGTCGGCCACGAAATGAGAGCGCACCTTGCGCCAGGTCTCCCGCAGGGCAAAGTGCTGGGGCTGGGCGTCGAGCTCGTCCTGGATGCTGTTGAGCAGGTCGCGGGCCAGCGAACCGGCTTCGGTCAACGCATGGTCAAGCAACTGATGGGGGTGCGGACTGAAAGGCATGGACGCTGTCAAAGGGCGTGATGAGATTATCCGGCGCCGAGCTGGTGCGTCCCGACGTGTTGCCCCCGCTTACTGACCCCTCAACCGCATGGCAAACGCAGCACTTCAGAACCTTTTCACGCTTTTCCAGACTGGACGCCATGCCGAGATGGCCGCCCAGGCCCGCGCTCTGCTTGCTGGAAACCCGCAGGACGGCCATCTTTGGAAGGCCCTGTCCGTGGCCCAGCAGATGTTGGGCGAGGACGCCTTGCCGGCCCTGGAGCGCGCCCTGGCCCTGCTGCCGGGCGACGCCGAGCTGGCTGCCAATCTGGGTGCGCTGCTGGCATCTCGCGGCCGCTGGACCGAGGCGAAGGCGGCCTATGAGCGCGCCCTGCAGCAGCAGCCGCGGCTGTCGGGTGCGCACAACAACCTCGGCAATGCCCTGCTGGCCCTGGGCCAGCCGGCCGAGGCCCTCGCGGCTTTCGACCAGGCGCTGGCCTTGCAGCCGGGCCTGGCGGCCGCCCTGAGCAACCGAGGCCGGGCCCTGCTGGCCCTGGACCGCCACCTGGATGCTGCCCATGCCTTCGAGGGGGCGATGGCGGCGCGACCCCACGATGCGAGCTTGCGCGGGCATGCCGCGACGGCCTGGGCCGCCGCCGGGCGTCTGGACGAAGCTGTCGCCAGGCAGAGCGAGGCGGCGGCCTTGGCACCCACGGATGCCGCTCCTCTTTTCGTCCTTGGCCTGCTTTTGCAGCAGAAGGGCGACGCCGCGAAGGCGGCGGATGCCTTCGAGGCCGTGCTGACCCGGAATGCCGGCCATGCCGAGGCTGCCTGCAATCTGGCCGTGCTGCGGCCTCAGCGCGGCGAGGCCGTCCTGTCGACGGTCCTCGCCATCGGCCTGGACGGTGAACGCCGGGCCGCGGTGCTCGGCAATCTCGGCGGGTTGCGTCTGCGCGAGGGTCGCCATGCCGATGCCGTGGCCGCCTACCGCCTGGCCCTGCAGGACGAGCCGGCGTCGTCCCGGGCGCTCAGCCATCTCGCCCAGGCCCTGAAGCACCAGGGCCGCCTCGACGAAGCCGATGCGGTGCTGAGCCGCCTCATCGAACTCGAGCCGGCGCTGCTGACGGCGCGCAGCGATCGCCTGCTGTTGCGGACTTACGGCCAGCGACAGGCCGTGCAGGCGCCCGCGCTGCAGGCCGAGGCCATGGATTTCGGGCGCGCAGCGGCGGCTGCCACGGTGCACAGGCCTGGGCGCGTGCCGGGGCCGCTGCGTGTCGGCCTGGTGTCGGCCGACTTGCGCAACCATCCGGTCGGGCGGCTGGCCGAGGCCTGGCTGCCGGCGCTGGCGCGGCGCTGCGAGCTGCGCATCTACGCCAGCCATGCAGCCGATGACGCGCTGACGCAGCGGCTGCGCGCAACGGCGCCGCGCTGGCTGCAGGTGGCCGGCTGGGACGACGCGGTGCTGGCGCAGCGCATCGCGGCCGATGGCATCGACGTACTGGTCGACCTGAACGGCCACACGGGCGGCCACCGCCTGGGCGTGTTCGCGCGCCGGCCGGCGCCGCGCCAGTTCAGCTGGCTGGGCTATGCCGGCAGCACCGGCCTGGCAGAGATGGATGGCTTTATCGGCGACCGCTGGCTGCTGCCCACCGGCGCCGAGGCAGGTTTCGTCGAGCCGCTGCTGCGCCTGCCGGACAGCTTCACGGTCTATGCGGCGCCGGCTGAAGCGCCGGATGTCGCCGTGCGCGAGGGGACGATCCGCTTCGGCTGCTTCAACGCCCTGCACAAGCTCGGCGACGAGGTGCTGGCGCTGTGGGCGCGCGTGCTGGAGGCGGTGCCGGGCAGCCGGCTGCTGCTGAAGACCTCGGGCCTGCAGCACGAGGCGGGCCGGGCGGCCCTGCTCGCCCGCTGGCCTGGCGATGCGGCGCGGCTGGACCTGCAGGGGCCGGCCGCGCTGGCCGACTACTTCGCGGCCTTCGATCAGGTCGACATCGCTCTCGATCCCCTGCCCTACAGCGGCGGCATGACGACGCTGGACGGGCTGTGGATGGGGGTGCCGGTGCTGACCCTGCCCGGTGCGGCGCCCATTTCGCGCCAGGGCCTGAGCTTCATGCAGACCCTCGGCCTGGCGTCGGACTGGGTGGCGCAGGACGAGAACGACTATGTCCGCCTTGCGGCGCGGTGGGCCGCCGACCGCGCGGGCCTGGCGGCGCTGCGTGCCGGCCTGCGTGAGCGCATGGCCGCGAGTGCGCTTTGCGACGCCGACCGCTTCGCCGCGGCCTGGCTGGCCTTGGTGCAGGCATGATGCGCGCCGTCACCCACCGTCCATTGCCCATGAAGCGTCTTCTCGGAATCAGCCTGGCCTGCGCGGCCACCTTCGTGCATGCGGATGACGCTGCCCCTGCCAAGCCGGACCTGCCGCTGTGGGAGCTGGGCATGGCCGCGGGCACGCTGTCCCAGCAGGCCTACCCGGGCGCCGATCAGCAGGTCAGCCGCACGCTGGTGCTGCCCTATGTGGTCTACCGCGGCAAGGTGCTGAGGGCCGACAACGAGGGCGCGGGGCTGCGTGCAATCCGCACCGAGAGCTTCGAGCTCGACGTGTCCTTCGCGGGCTCGCTGAGCGCCGGTGGCAAGGCGTTGAGGGCGCGCGAGGGCATGCCGAAACTGCCGTCGCTGGTGGAGTTCGGGCCGGTGGCGCGCTGGTATCTCAACGGTCGCGGCGCGGCCAACCGCCTGAGCTTCGAGGTGCCGGTGCGTGGCGTGTTCGAGGCCAGCGACCTGCGCCACCACCGCGGCATGAGCCTGGAGCCCGAACTGTCGCTGGAGCGGCGGCAGCAGGCGGGCTGGAGCTATGGCGTCAGCGCCGGTGTGCTGTTCGGCGACCGCCGCCTCGGCGCGACCTACTACACCGTCCAACCCGGCGAGGTCCTGCCGGATCGGCCCGCCTATGCGGCCGGCTCCGGCTTGATCGCGTGGCGGCTCAAGGGTGGCGTGTCGCATCAGCTGACGCCCGATCTGCGCCTGTTCGCCATCGGCCGCATCGACAGCGTCGCCGGCGCAGCCAACCGCGCCAGCCCGCTGGTGCGCCAGACCACCGGCGCCACGATCGGCATCGGCCTGACCTACACGCTGACGCGCTCGGCGGCGCGGGCCACGGCCGACTGAGTTTCAGAAGCCAAAAGAAAAGGGGCTGCTCGCGCAGCCCCTTTGTCATTCCAGCGAATGGATCGCCGGGCGAGGACTTACATGTCCATGCCACCCATACCACCCATGCCGCCCATGCCACCAGGCATGCCGCCGCCGGCAGCTTCTTCCTTGGGGGCCTCGGCAACCATGCACTCGGTCGTCAGCATCAGCGAAGCGACGGAGGCGGCGTTCTGCAGGGCAGTGCGCGTCACCTTGGTCGGGTCCAGGATGCCCATTTCGATCATGTCGCCATAGGTGTCGTTGGCGGCGTTGAAGCCGTAGTTGCCCTTGCCGGCCAGCACGGCGTTGACGACGACGGAGGCTTCGCCACCGGCGTTGTAGACGATCTCGCGCAGCGGGGCTTCGATGGCCTTCAGGACCAGCTTGATGCCGGCGTCTTGATCGGCGTTGTCGCCCTTGATCTCGCCAGCGGATTGCTTGGCACGCAGCAGGGCCACGCCGCCACCGGCGACGATGCCTTCTTCAACGGCGGCACGGGTGGCGTGCAGCGCGTCTTCCACGCGGGCCTTCTTTTCCTTCATCTCGACTTCGGTGGCAGCACCGACCTTGATGACGGCGACGCCGCCGGCCAGCTTGGCCACGCGCTCTTGCAGCTTCTCGCGGTCGTAGTCGCTGGTGGCTTCCTCGATCTGGATGCGCACTTGCTTGACGCGGGCTTCGATGTCGCCTGCAGCGCCCGCGCCGTCGATGATGGTGGTGTTTTCCTTGCCCACTTCGACGCGCTTGGCCTGGCCCAGGTCAGCCAGCGTGACCTTCTCGAGCGAGAGGCCGACTTCTTCGGCGATGACCTTGCCGCCCGTCAGGATGGCGATGTCTTCCAGCATGGCCTTGCGGCGGTCGCCAAAGCCAGGAGCCTTGACGGCGACAACCTTCAGGATGCCGCGGATGGTGTTGACCACCAGAGTCGCCAGGGCTTCGCCCTCGACTTCTTCGGCAATGATCAGCAGCGGACGGCCGGCCTTGGCGACGGCTTCCAGCGTGGGCAGCAGGTCGCGGATGTTGGACACCTTCTTGTCGTACAGCAGCACGAAGGGGTTGTCCAGGATCGCGGATTGCTTTTCCGGGTTGTTGATGAAGTAGGGCGACAGGTAGCCGCGGTCGAACTGCATGCCTTCGACGACGTCCAGCTCGTTGTTCAGGCTCTTGCCGTCTTCAACGGTGATGACGCCTTCCTTGCCAACCTTGTCCATCGCGTTGGCGATGATCTGGCCGACGTCGGCATCGCTGTTGGCGGAGATGGTGCCGACCTGGGCGATTTCCTTGGAGGTCGTGGTGGCCTTGGAGGCAGCCTTCAGCTGGGCGACCAGGGCTTGCACAGCTTTGTCGATGCCGCGCTTCAGGTCCATCGGGTTCATGCCGGCGGCCACGTACTTCATGCCTTCGCGGACGATGGCTTGAGCCAGGACCGTGGCGGTGGTGGTGCCGTCACCGGCGTTGTCAGAAGTCTTGGAAGCGACTTCCTTGACCATCTGGGCGCCCATGTTCTGGAGCTTGTCCTTGAGCTCGATTTCCTTGGCCACGGACACGCCGTCCTTGGTCACGGTGGGAGCGCCGAAGGAGCGCTCGAGCACCACATTGCGGCCCTTGGGGCCCAGGGTCACCTTGACCGCATTGGCCAGGATGTTCACGCCTTCAACCATGCGGGCACGGGCCTCGCCGCCAAAGATCACGTCTTTTGCTGCCATTTGATTCTCCGGATACTTAAATTGGGGTCAGAGTCGATTTGTTTGCGGCCAGATTACTTCTGGACCACGGCAAACAGATCCTCTTCGCGCATGACCAGCAGCTCTTCGCCGTCGACCTTGACGGTCTGGCCGGAGTACTTGCCGAACAGGACGCGGTCGCCGACGGCGACGTTCAGGGCCACGAACTCACCCTTGTCGTTGCGCTTGCCCGGGCCGACGGCCAGGACTTCGCCTTGATCAGGCTTCTCGGCGGCGTTGTCGGGGATGACGATGCCCGAGGCGGTCTTGGTTTCTTGCTCCAGACGGCGAACGATCACGCGATCGTGCAGGGGGCGCAGCTTCATGGAATCTCCTTGAGAGTTGGAACTGGAGCGGCCGTGACGTCGCGGCACGCTGAAAAAATGGGGCCGTGCAACCGGCCCGATTTCGTTAGCACTCGAATGCATTGAGTGCTAGCAGACAGGCATTATAGGGACGGAGCATGGCGATTCAAGGCCTTGTCCTGCGCCACCTTAAGTGTTCGGATCGGTCAGGTTAGGCGCTCGTTTTTTCGTAATGCGAAATTCTCGCTCAGCTGGACGCAGGGTCTCCAGACGCCAGCTCAAGGGCATCAGAGCTGAATGTGGTTGTTCCGGCCCGCTTTGGCTGCACCTTGAGCGGCGGGACGCTCGCTAGCATGGACCAACACGCGCCGCTCAAGCGATTGGCGCATCGAATCCGTCCGCCTACCCGCTGACTGGGCGTGCCTCAACCACCCTTGACGGGCTACCCGTCACAACACAGACCACTTGCTGGCCCACAGACAGAGCACCGATGTCGATACCCTTGGTCTTCCTTGTGATCGCGTATTGGAATCCGCTGGTGTCCTCAACCCTGGCCTGGCGAAATTCGGGCAGTAGCGCCACAACGAAGGTCTCGACCTCACGGTCACCGACACCTCGAGGTTCCTCGGTCTTGCTGGGAAGTGCCCTGTCCATGCGCTATCGCTCCGGGTTTCTTTGATGTTGCGCCGTGAGCGACTGGTTGGCAACCGGCCCGCGTGGCAAGTCAAGACCGCTGCGGAGGACGGCGCCAGCAAGATTCCGAGGTCATGGACGGATCTTCCACGGGCCCAGGACGCCTCGACGCACGCGATCTACCGCAACCTCAGGGTCAGCCTTGGAAAGCACGGCCTTTGCGTGACGGGCCAAGGATGGGGCGGCGGCAAAGACTTTTGGCGCCATTCGCCTCGCCATCTGAAATTCTTTGCTGCTATCAATTCCCGTCGAGAAGGAGGGAGCACCGAACTTGTCGAGGACGCCGACCCTCCTAAGGTCCATCGCTTCACGCTCGGATAGCCAAGCGTATAAATCGATCGCTGCACCGGTGCTCTTGATCTGTTTGAGTGCGTCCAGGTCACCGATGACCTGGCGCCCCTTGCACCACGAAATGAACTCGCTGGAAAACTCGATGGTTGCCCCGAGCAACTGATCCTTCTCACGCGAACTTCGCTTTGAGAAACCTGGGTCGCGCAGATCCTCGGCTGATGTGTGCGAGAACACTGGCAGCCAAGCCGACCCAATCGTGCGTCGAAAACTGATCTCGGCGCCAAACAGGCGTCGGATCTGTTCGCGGCCCCGGTTCCAAGTACCGTTTTTTCCACCGGTCAGTCGATTGATGCCGACTCGTTGGAAGAGTTTCTTCGTGGACTTGCCCAGATCTATGCGGTGAACACCGGCCTCAATGGCTTCCGTCACTAGGCTGATCAGCAGCAGTCGGGGGACAGATCCCGCAGGTGCCAGGCAGGCATTCACGGAGACTGCCTTCGCTTCGCCAACAGCAGGTGAGGCGAGGCAGCCTGGAATCAACCGAATAGCCCCAAAGGCATCCAGACGGAAGACCGCCAGCGCCGCCGCCGGCGACTCAGACTGCATTGACCGCAATAGTGACGAGGGCGGCAAGTGCAGCCGCGTGCTCCCATGCCGCATTGCCAGCGCCATCAGGCAAGGAAGTGTGGGAACCTCAGACGGCCCAGAGGCGGATCCAAGAGCAGAAATTGAATCGTTCAGCATGAGGGTCCTTCTTCAAGCGAAAAGGAGGCAGTCAGCCTCTGAGAGTCCGCCTGAGGGTTGCTCAGGCTCGGGGTCTTCAAGATGGGCATTTGGTTCAGACGCCGGCCGTCTGGGAACGAGGCGCGCTAGCGCGCAGACTTCCATCTCGAAGTCCACTGCGCGGCGGTTAACGGAGATGGGCTCGGGAATCTCAACACTGCGTGGGTCCAATCCGACGAGTTCCGCCGCCATCTGGATCAGCTTGACGCGGTGGATGTGGCAGGCGCTCACGAAGGAAAGCCGCGACTCCGTCCTGAAAAAGACGGTGTCCTTCAACCGGATGCAGGTCGGGCAGGCGCGAACCGGGCGTCCCGGGGCGCAGCTGAGGATCGCTTCACGGCCGAGGGTTGAGATTTGGCTCTGCCGCCAAGCGAGCACTCGTTCCACCGTCGCTGGAGTGACGGCCAAGAACGAAGCTGTCGACGAAGTCGACCAGGGCCAGTCGAAGTCTGGGTCGCGTGCGTTAAGTATCAGCATGCGGCGCATTCCCTTGATGCTGCATCGGTGCATGCGGCAGATCCGTCGCAGCCATGAGCTCATGGCTTCGCCCGGGCAGGGCTCCACCCCTATCCACAGCGATCCGCCACCGGGAAAATCGGGAAACGCTTTGTCGGAAACTGCGCTGCTCATGCTGCTCCTTTAGGCGCGGGCATTGGTCGGAGTTCAAATGGAAAGACACCAAAGAGAGGTCGCACGGTTGCGCACGATGCTGGCAATGGCCGCAGCGCGGGCAGGAACAGCTGACCTCTCTGCGGATGAAGCCTTGGCGTTGTCACTTGGCCCCGGCCTGGCTGAGTGCGCCGGAAAGCTGCAGACGAATTGGTGGGTGCGAGCCACACAGCGGCGAAACCTCAAGCTCATCGCGCTCTTGCTCCGTCGCGAGGGACGGCAAGGCCGCCGTCGCGGCCTGAGTCCCGTCGAGCTTCAGCTGCTGGGACATGCGCTCTGTCAGGTCCGATTTGGAGTGCCTGCAAACCTGACCTGGTACCTGCACTTTCAGGACCTTGTCCAAGAAGGGCTCGTTACGGAGCAGCGCTTGCGGAGCGCCTTGCGATGCGACGCTGTCAAGACGCTGGATGATGGTCGGGTCGATTTGCAGATCCAGGAGCCGAAGGGCAGGATCGTCTGGCTGGCGACGACGTGCTTGTTGTTCGTCGCAGCGGCACTGGCCAATCTCTTCGAGCCTGCCATAGGAGGCTCGACGCGCCACGACCTTTTGACCGCCGCAAATCTCGCGTTGCCGGCGGTGTGCCTCGGAATGTGGTCCCTGGGCCCCCGACGGTGGATCGCAGAGAGGTATTTGGCACGTACAGGCCTGTGGGATGGGCGACAGAGAGGCTGGGAAGAGGAAGTTGCTCATTGATCCTCGAAGCGCAAGTCGAGCTGCACCAACCGGGAAACGAGGGCTGGCCGCCTTCGCCTGTTCGGAGGGCGCGTTTTCAATGCGCCGGTAGGAATACTGGACGCGAAGCACGTCATGCCCCGTATAGAGAGCACCCGACGTAGGACGCTTTGAAGGAACCAAGCCACCTGATCGTCGCTCGACTCGGCGGCATGCAGCCACGCAGAGCATGCGGTGGAGAGTGCCGAAGGCGATCGAAGCATCTGCAGGGAGGACGAGCGCGCCTGTATGCGTTCGAGTGGAGTCATGCGTCTTCTGGTGCCCAAGCAGCAGGCCTGCGGCTGCTGAAGTGCATAACCGATGGACCAATGCACATAGAGAATCTGGTCACGTTCGTGAATTCGCCGCTGCCCGCGATCTCTGCGAATTCCTTCTGGGTCCACTTGAAGATCTCACCGGTTTCAACATGCTCGTACTGATAGATGCCTGGGGGCGACGAGTGAAAGAACAACGTCTGCCCATTCCATGTGATCACGCTCCCGGGCTCAGGTCTGATAAACATGGGACCTCCTTGAAATGAAGTCGCGAGTGAAGCGCGGCAACGGTCGACGCGGGCATCTCGGCGAACCGTCCCGGACGGCGTGCGAGGACGAAGGCGGCCCCACTGGCGACCCATAGCTGCAAAGAGCGCTGGGGCAGCATTCGGATGCGCCCATCAGTCAGCCGGCGCAAGCGCAGCCGGTCGTCGAACTTGAGATGGACGATGTAGATGCCGTCGCTCAGCGCGACGATCAGGCCCACCATGTGCTGACGAAGTCGTCTAGCACCAGGGGTTTGAACGCCTCCCCCGGACGTGACACAAGCGTGTCGCGCGACAGCCGTCTGTCCCGCAGGTCCGCGCAGAGTCGCTGGTGTGCAAGTCCGGCCCAGAAGGCCGGAAGTTGCCGCTTAGACACGCGACTCATCACGTCGCCCAGGGGCGCAATGACAAGATCCAGTTCGTCGAACGCATCTGCCGCCACTCGACCAGGTTCGACGTCGGTGTACCTGGTCAGCAAGGCGAGGTTTCGCGAAAAGGCGCTCGCTCGATCCCATTCGACGAGTCCAAATCGAAACTTGCAGCTTTCCCTTAAGAATCTGCCGATGTCTTCGTAGATCGCAAGTTGCGAGCTACCGGGCCGCAACAGCCCCAAGGGCTTGAATTCCAGCAGGGCGGTGTCCCCGCTCGTAGTCTTCGCTCGCGCGTCTGCGCTGTATCGGCGCTCACGGCCCTCGAAGTCGGACCAAACCATCGGCAGCGGCTTGGGTCGAAGGTCTTCGATTCCCGCTGCCAGGCGCATCGCCTGAAAAATTCTGCGCTCATTGACGGAGCGCAGCTCAGCGAAGTGGTCGCCTACGCGTGCGATGCCGCCATAGGCCCAACTTGCCTTCCGCGTTGCTCTAAGTTCTGCCTTCATTCGATGTCTCCGTGGGACGAGTTGACCCCTGGCGAAATCGAGGCTAGATTTGCAAGTGCGACCCTGGGAGTCAGCCTCGGCTTTCAGCCAATCCACCCCGGAGGCGGTTGCCTTCGGGGCCGGTGCGGTAAATCGGTCTGCGCTAGGCGTGCTCCTTTCTGCCGTTGGCTATGGTGGGGTCCTAGATCTTTCTCTCGTGCTGCGGAGCGGCTACCGGTGACGTGGTCACGGCGGCCGCCCGAGACTTCTCTTGTTTGAGTCCGAGCGCGACGGCTATCTCGTGGCCGCGGCCAAACCGCGCTTTGTTCTTGCCACTCAAAACTGCATAGACCTGAGACGGCACAAAGTTGTGCTGGCGGGCCCAGTCCGCCACCGTCTTCCCGTCCTGGAAAAACTCTGCCTTGGCCCTCGCCACCGCTTCTGTGTCGAGTCTGTTGATTTGGCTCATGGCGCGCAAATGTACCAAAAACAATGCATGTTTACAATTGGATTAGCGACAGTATCTAAAAGCATGCAACTTCATATCAATTGATGCATCTATGTCGGTGCACACTCTTGTCATGCTCGACGACCTGGAGACCAAGCCGCTGCTCGCCGCCATCCGTTCCGCGATTGGCCTTCGTTTTCGCGAAGAGCGTGAGCGTCTGAAGGTGAGCCAAGAAGAGATGGGCTCAAAGCTCGGCGTGAAGCGACTGGCGATCGGTAGGTACGAAGGTGGGCAGACCGCTCCCGCGGCCGATCAACTAGCAGTCATGCACGGCCTGGGCGCTGATGTCTGCTACGTTGTGCTGGGAGAGCGTCGACTGGACATGCAGGCCGTGCTGCAGGGGCTGGCTGCTGAGATGAAAGTGGTCGACGAAGCCTGTCGTACTCTCTCGTCTGAACTCGACGGAGTGAGTAGGCTCCAGCTTGCCTTCGAGAGGTTTGAGAGCCGAATGAGGCGCTCGGTAGACGCGGTCGACCAAGAACCGGGCTCATCGTCGGAGTGATTCACGCGGACAGAGAAAAGCCCTGCCTCGGGGGCGATGCGTTGCATCGGCCCGAGGCATGCAGGTTGCGGATGCCGTTGAGCATTAGCCAAGGGGTCATTGGGTAGCATCAACGCCTCAGCGCTTGGAGGTGTTGGATGTGCTACTCGGCCCAGGTCTGGTCGGACTACCGAAAGTACGTGCGGGAGTTCCGCGCCAAGATCCGCATCAAGGAGTTTTTCAAGATCTTCTTTGCCCGCAGCCAGGGCGCCAAGCTCGTCTTCCCTCGGGGCATGGAGAACGCGTTCGCCAATCCTCAGACCGAGGAGGAACAGGCCATCTGGGACATGGTCCTGGAGTACCGGCGGCTGAAGACCGTTGAGATTGAGGTCGACCTCTTTGCTCAGCGCAAGCGACTGGCCGATGCACAGCGCAAGCTCGAGAAGAAGGTGACCAAGACGGCGCAGGAGGAGCAGCGCATCTCAACGAACAAGATCGAGCGCGCCCTGCAGAAGATCGGGGACATGAATCGGATCGAGTACCGCAAGCCCGACGACCGCATCTTCCCCATGAGCTACCTGCCCGTCATGCTCTTCGAGGACGGCGAGCTGGTCATCAAGCCGATGCGCTATCAGTGCCGGCCCGCACGGGCGCCTGCGAGCTATGACGATCTTTATCCCGGAACCTTCAATGCCCGCAGGACAAGCCTGCGTGAGTTTTGGCGCGGAGAGTTTGGCAAGACCCATGGTGTGGTCGTCGCCCAGTCCTTCTACGAGTGGGTGAACCGTCATGAAGCCGAGGGCCGTGCGCTGCGGCCAGGCGAAGTCCCAACCAAGACGGAAATTGTTTTCAACCCAAACAACGACCAGGACATGTTCGTCGCGTGCCTCGTATCTCACTGGGAGCGCCCAGGCGAAGAGCCGCTGGACTCCTTCGCCTTCATCACGGATGAGCCGCCAGAAGAAGTTCGCAACGCTGGCCACGATCGCTGCATCGTGCCGTTGCGGCCTGAGAACGTAATGCCGTGGCTCACACCGGAAGGCCGCAGTCTGGATGACCTCGACCAGATGCTCGAGGATCGGGAACGGCCGTACTACGACCATCAACTGCTGGCCGCCTGAGAACAACCAGCCGCGCGCTTTTCATCGCCGCCAAGTCGAGCCGGCAGCCACCACACAGAGTGCCAGCACGGTCAGCACTAGCGCGCCAATCGAGTTTACGCGCACAAGGTCAAGCTAGTCTGAAGCGCTGCGCCATTCAGTCCTGCACTCAGCTGATAGTGGCGCACTACGTTCTGCAGGCCACGATCTCAGCAAAGGCCTACCAGTTCGCACCACCAGCCTCAGGTCCGTCAGCGTGCTCACCGAGGAAACTGACAAGATGATCCAGAAAGCGCGTCACCTTCGCCGATAGGTTCAGCCGCTCGGGAAACACGGCATAGATGTCGGCCGGCGGCGTCTCGAAGTCGGCCAGCAAACGAACCAAGCGGCCGCTGCGCAGGTACTTGGCCACGTCCCACTCGGCGCGCATCAGCACGCCGTGGCCCTCCAGTGCCCAGTTCAGCGCGACCTCGCCGTCGTTGGTGCTGAGCCTGCCGTGCACCTTGACGGTCTCGGTGCGTTCGCCCTTGCTGAGGCGCCAATTGCCGTAAGCGGACGTGTTCTGCCGGAGCACGATGCACTGGTGCTGGGTCAGGTCATGCGGCGTCAGGGGCACGCCAGCCGAGCGCAGGTAGGCGGGCGAGGCCACCAGCAGCCGGCGGTTGGCGGCGATACGCCGGGCCACCAACCTCGAATCAGGCATCTCGCCGAAATGGATTACAAGGTCCATGGACTCGTCAGGCAGCGTCACGGGCCGGTCGGTGAGGTGCAATTGCACCTCGACCTCAGGGCACAAGCGCGCAAAGGTGGAGATGGCCGGGCCGATGTAGGAGCGCCCAAAGCCCAGCGGCGCGTTGACGCGCAGCAGCCCGCGCGGCGCGCCGCGGCTGCTGCCGATGAGGCGCTCCACGTCCTCGATGTCGCTGGTTATGCGCTGGGCGTGTGCGAAGTAAACCTCGCCCTCGCTGGTCAGGCTGATGCGCCGCGTCGTGCGGTTCAGCAGGCGCACGCCCAGCCGCGCCTCCAGTAGCGCGAGGCGCCGCGAAACTGCGGGCGGCGTGAGGTTCAGCTCACGCGCAGTCGCCGCCAGGCTGCCCTGCTTCACCAGCAGGCAGAAGAAGCCCAGGTCGGTGTCCGCGTTCATTCATCAGTTTTTTGCAACTATGAATGAAGTTTAGTTCGATTCATCAATCTGGCTCGCAGTCATACGCTCCATCCCACGCCATACCCAGCACGAGCCCGAGCCTCCCGCGGATGGCGCGAGGAATAACCGAACTTAGGAGACAAGCCATGGACATGGCCCTTGAGAAGCGGACGCTGCGCCGGATCACCTGGCGCATCGTGCCGTTCATCATGCTTCTGTACTTCATCGCCTACATCGACCGCGTGAACATCGGTTTCGCGTCGCTCACGATGAAGGGCGATCTCGGCTTCACCGCCTCCATCCTCGGCTTCGGCGCGGGCATCTTCTTCTGGGGCTACTTCCTGTTCGAAGTGCCGTCCAACATCATCCTGCACAAGGTCGGCGCCAGGCTCTGGATAGCCCGCGTGATGGTGACGTGGGGAATCATCTCGGCCTGCATGGCCTTCGTCGAAGGGCCGACCAGCTTCTACGTCGTGCGCTTCCTCCTGGGGGCTGCCGAGGCGGGCTTCTTCCCCGGCATCATCCTGTACATCAGCTACTGGTTCCCGGCCCGGCACCGCGCCGGCGTGACCGCCTTCTTCATGGCGGCGGCACCCATCTCCACGGCCCTCGGCTCGCCCCTGTCCGCCGCGCTGCTGGAGATGGACGGCATCATGGGCATGCACGGCTGGCAATGGATGTTCATCCTCGAAGCCGTGCCCGCACTGATCCTGGGCGTCGTCGTGTTCTTCTACATGACCGACAAGCCTGAGCAGGCCACCTGGCTCAAGGACGACGAGCGCGCCTGGCTTGTCAAGGAGATGAGCGCCGAAGCCGCCGGCAAGGCAGGCCAGGCCCAGCACGGCGGCCTCGCCGGCCTGCTGAACCCGCGTGTGCTGGCCCTGGCGTTCATCTACTTCGGCACGTCCGCCGGCCTCTACACGCTGGGCATCTGGGCGCCTCAGATCATCAAGCAGCTGGGCGTGTCGTCCATGACGGTGGGCCTGCTCAATGCCATCCCACCGGCGGTATCCGTCGTGGCGATGGTGCTGTGGTCCCGCCACTCTGACCGCACCGGCGAGCGCACCTGGCACGTCGTGCTGGCCTGCCTGGCCGCCGCCATCGGCCTGGCCGTCGCCGCCAGTGCCAATGGCACCGTGGGCCTGATCGCCGCGCTGACGCTGGTGAACATCGGCATCAGCTGCGCCAAGCCACCGCTGTGGAGCATGCCGACGATGTTCCTGTCCGGCGCGGCTGCAGCCACCGGCATCGCCGCCATCAACTCCATCGGCAACCTTGGCGGCTTCGTCGGCCCCGCCATGATCGGCTGGATCAAGGACAAGACGGGCAGCTTCGAGGGCGGCCTGTACTTCGTCGCCGGCCTGCTGGTTCTCTCGGCAGTGCTGACCCTCCTGCTTTCGCGCACTCAGCGCCAGGCGTCGCCGGCCACCGCCGCGGCGCATTGACCGAACCCAACCCCTTCACACCTTTCTCACGGAGACCCTCATCATGAAGACCTATCGCATCGCAACCATCCCTGGCGACGGCATCGGCAAGGAAGTCGTTCCTGCAGGCCAGCAAGTGCTGGAGGCGCTGGCCGCCACCAGCGGCAGCTTCCGCTTCGAGTTCGAGAACTTCGGCTGGGGCGGCGACTGGTATCGCGAGCACGGCGAGATGATGCCGGCCAACGGCCTGGACGTGCTGCGCAACAAGGACGCCATCCTGTTCGGCTCGGCCGGCGACCCCGACATCCCCGACCACATCACGCTGTGGGGCCTGCGCCTGAAGATCTGCCAGGGCTTCGACCAGTACGCCAACGTGCGCCCCACGCGCATCCTGCCTGGCATCGACGGACCGCTGAAGCGCTGCAAGACCGAGGACCTGAACTGGGTCATCGTGCGCGAGAACTCCGAGGGCGAGTACTCCGGCGTGGGCGGCCGCGTGCACCAGGGCCATCCCATCGAGGCCGCGACGGATGTCTGCATGATGACCCGTGCGGGCGTGGAGCGCATCATGCGCTTCGCCTTCAAGCTGGCGCAGTCGCGCCCCCGCAAGCTGCTCACCGTCATCACCAAGAGCAACGCGCAGCGCCATGCCATGGTGATGTGGGATGAGATCGCGGTCCAGATCTCCAAGGAGTTCCCGGACGTGACCTGGGGCAAGGAGCTGGTGGACGCCGCCACGGCGCGCATGGTCAACAAGCCCGACACGCTGGACACCATCGTTGCGACCAACCTGCATGCCGACATCCTCAGCGATCTGGCCGCCGCGCTCGCGGGCAGCCTGGGCATCGCGCCCACCGGCAACATCGACCCGGAGCGCCGCTACCCGTCCATGTTCGAGCCCATCCACGGCTCGGCCTTCGACATTATGGGCAAGGGCCTGGCCAACCCCGTGGGCACGTTCTGGTCGGTCGTCATGCTGCTGGAGCACCTGGGCGAGAAGGCTGCCGCTGCGTCAGTGATGGCCGCCATCGAGAGCGTGACCGCCAACACGGCCCTGCACACGGGCGACCTGGGCGGCAGCGCCAAGACGGCCGACGTGACCGCGGCCGTGTGCAGTTTCCTCACCGCCAACGTCCAGCGCAAGGCGGCTTGAGGCTTCCGTAGCCGCGGCCTCAAACGCCGCGGCCCCGCCTGCGCCCCAAGTCCACGCTGCCGCCGAGGCGGCTGGCGGAGCGCATCTCATCAAAGTGACGACGCCATGAACGCGCACAAGCCCCGCGACCTCTTGCGAGCCATGTTCGATGCGGCAATAGCGGCCGCCCAGCCGGCGCTGTGCGTGCCGCGCTTCTTGCCCGATCCGCCCAAGGGTCGGCTGGTCGTGATCGGCGCCGGCAAGGCCTCCGCAGCAATGGCCAGGGCCGTCGAGGACCATTGGCCCGGCCCCCTCAGCGGCCTTGTCGTCACGCGCTATGGCTACGCCGTACCGTGCAGCCGCATCGAAATCATCGAGGCTGCCCACCCCGTCCCCGATGCCGCCGGCCAGGCCGCTGCCGAGCGCATGCTGCGGGTCGTGCAGGGCCTCACCGCGGACGACCTGGTGCTGTGCCTCATCTCAGGCGGCGGGTCATCGCTGCTGCCGTTGCCGCTGCCCGGCCTGACCCTGCAGGACAAACAGGCCTTGAACCGCGCGTTGTTGGCCAGCGGCGCCAGCATCAGCGAGATGAACTGCGTGCGCCGGCATCTGTCGGCCATCAAGGGCGGCAGACTGGCCGCGGCCTGTGCGCCGGCCAAGGTGGTCAACCTGCTGTTGTCCGACGTGCCGGGCGACAACGCCATCGACATCGCATCGGGTCCCACCGTGCCCGACGCCAGCACCTGCGCCGACGCGCTGGACATCCTTCGCCGCTATGCCATTGCCGTGCCAACCGCCGCGCTGGCGCTGCTGCAGAGCGGCGAAGGCGAGACGCTCAAGCTCGGCGACCCGCGCTTGCCCGAGATCCAGACGCACTTCATCGCCACGCCCCAGATGGCGCTGGAAGCCGCCGCTCGCGTGGCCCGCGATGCCGGCATGGCGACGCACATCCTCGGCGACGCGCTCGAGGGCGAGTCGCGCGAGGTCGCCAAGACGCTGGCCGGCGTCGCCGTGCAGGTCGCCCGCCGCAGCCAGCCGTTCACGCCGCCGTGCGTGCTGCTGTCCGGCGGCGAAACCACGGTCACCGTGCGCGGCCAGGGGCGCGGTGGCCGCAACGTCGAGTTCCTGCTGTCGCTGGGCATTGCGCTGCAAGGCGAGCCGGGCGTGCATGCCCTCGCGGGCGACACCGATGGCGTCGACGGGCAGGAAGAGATCGCCGGCGCGCTGCTGGCGCCCGACACGCTGGCTCGCGCCTGGGCGCTGGAGGTGAACCCGCGGGAGCGCCTGGACGACAACGACGGCCACGGCTTCTTCGAGCGCCTGGGCGACTCGGTCGTCACCGGCCCCACGCTGACCAACGTGAACGACTTCCGCGCCATCGTCATCACCGGCGACGGCGCCTGACCCGACACCAGGACACGCCATGAAACGCAACAAGCACGCCAAGATCGTCGCCACGCTGGGCCCCGCCAGCGACGAGAAAGACACCATCCGCGCCCTGTTCGACGCGGGTGCCGATGTCTTCCGGCTCAACTTCAGCCACGGCAAGCATGAAGACCACCAGCGCCGCCTGGACCTGATCCGCCAGATCGAGCAGGAGCGCGGCCGGCCCATCGCCGCGCTGCTCGATCTGCAAGGCCCCAAGCTGCGCATCGGCACCTTCGGCGCCGGCCCTGTCCAGCTCGCCGAGGGCCAAGCCTTCCGGTTGGATCTCGATGCCAGGGCCCCGGGCGACTCCAAGCGGGTCTCCCTGCCGCACCCCGAGATCTTCGCGGCGCTGCAGGCCGGAACCGACCTGCTGCTGGACGACGGCCGCATCCGGCTGCGTGTCGAGGCCTTTGGCGCGGACTTCGCCGACACGGTGGTCGTCAACGGCGGGGCTCTGTCCGACCGCAAGGGCGTGAATGTGCCCGGCGTCGTGCTGCCCCTGTCGGCACTGACGGAGAAGGACCGCGCCGACCTGGCCTTCGGGCTGAAGCTGGGCGTGGACTGGGTGGCGCTGTCGTTTGTGCAGCGGCCCGAGGACATCGTCGAGATCCGCGGCCTCGTCAACGGGCGCGCGGGCATCGTGGCCAAGCTGGAGAAGCCCGCGGCCATCGCGTCGCTCGAAGCCATCGTGGCCGAGACCGATGCCGTCATGGTGGCCCGTGGCGACCTGGGTGTGGAGATGCCGGCCGAGCAGGTGCCGGCCATCCAGCGGCGCATCGTCCAGGCCTGCCGCCGCGCGGGCAAGCCGGTCATCGTGGCCACACAGATGCTGGAGTCCATGGTCACGGCCCCCGTGCCCACGCGGGCCGAGGCGTCCGACGTGGCCACGGCCGTCTACGAGGGTGCCGACGCCGTCATGTTGTCGGCCGAGTCGGCCAGCGGCCGCTACCCAGTGGACGCCGTGCGCATGATGGCCAGCATCATCCGGCACACCGAAGGCGACCCCTACTACCGCGAGGCCATCGACGCTTCCCGCTCCTCGGCGCGGTCGGGCGCTGCGGACGCCATCGGCAGCGCCCTGCGCGACATCACCAGCCAGCTCGGCGCCGTGGCCACGGTCGCCTACACCAGCTCTGGGTACTCAGCCCTGCGCATGGCGCGCGAGCGCCCGCAGGCGCCCGTCATCGGCATGACGCCCCGACTGGCCACGGCCCGCCACCTGGCGCTGGTGTGGGGCGTGCACGCCGTGCTGTGTCACGAGGTGGCGGACGTGCCGGAGATGAGTGATCTGGCCTGCCTGACTGCGGCCCGAGAAGGTTTCGGCACGCCGGGTCAAACCATCGTCATCTCGGCCGGCATGCCCTTCGGCACGTCCGGCACCACCAACCTGCTGCGCATCGCGCAAATCCACTGAAGGCCCCCATGGCAACGATTCAGCAAGTCCGCGGCTTTGAGATCCTGGACTCCCGCGGCAACCCGACGGTGGCCGCCGAGGTGGTGCTGTCCGACGGCGCACGCGGCTTTGCGGCCGCCCCTTCCGGCGCTTCGACCGGCTCGCGCGAGGCGTTGGAGCTGCGCGACGGCGACCCCCGCCGCTATGGCGGCAAAGGCGTGTTGAAGGCCGTGGCTCACGTCAACGGCGAACTCTCGCGGGCGCTGCTGGGCGAAGGCGCTCATGACCAAGCCGCACTCGACCGCCGCATGATTGACCTCGACGGCACGCCCACCAAGGCCAGGCTGGGTGCTAACGCGATGCTGGCCGTGTCGCTGGCCCTGTCCAAGGCGGCCGCAGCCTCCGCGGGCCTACCGCTGTATCGCCACCTGGGCACTGGCCGCGCTGCGCGCCTGCCGATGCCCATGATGAATATCATCAACGGTGGCGCCCATGCCGACAACAACGTCGACATGCAGGAGTTCATGATCGTGCCCGTCGGCGCCCCGCGCTTCGCGGAGGCGATGCGCTGGGGCGTCGAGGTCTTCCACGCCCTGAAGGCGCTGCTCAAGGCGCGGGGCCTGGCGACCTCGGTGGGCGACGAAGGCGGTTTCGCGCCCGATCTGCCATCCAACGAAGCCGCCATCGAGGTCATCCTGGCCGCTATAGATAGCGCAGGCTTCAAGGCCGGCACCGACTTCGCCTTGGGGCTGGACGTCGCCAGCTCCGAGTTTCATCGCGAGGGGCGCTATGAGCTTGCGTCCGAAGGCCGGAGCTTCGACTCCATGCGCTTTGTAGAGCACCTAGCCAGCTGGGTGGATGCCTACCCCATCGTCACCATCGAAGACGGCATGGCCGAGGGCGACTGGGCCGGCTGGGAACTACTGACGAAGCGACTGGGCCACCGCGTCCAGCTGGTGGGCGACGACCTGTTCGTCACCAACACCGAGATCCTGGCTCACGGCATCCAACGTGGCGCGGCGAACGCCATCCTCATCAAACCCAACCAGATCGGCACGCTGACCGAGACGCTGGCCGCTATCGCCATGGCCGAACAGGCGGGCTACGCCTCGGTCATCTCGCACCGCTCGGGCGAGACCGAGGACACAACGATTGCCGACCTCAGCGTTTGCACCCCAGCGACGCAGATCAAGACCGGATCGCTGTGCAGGTCTGACCGGATGGCGAAGTACAACCGCTTGCTGCTCATTGAGGCGGACCTCGCCTCCGACGCCGCTTTTAGAGGCCGGGACGCGTTTCCGAGGCGTTGATCGGAAGCCTACCTCCGTTGAAGTGAGTTCCCCATAGAAGTCAACTCTCTCGAATTGACCTAGCCGGCGATTCCGCCCGGACAACAGACGCTTGCTGATCAGGCGCCCAATGGCTTCGTGTCGCGCCTCGTAGCGTTCGTCCCGGAAGCGCACGTAGGGCCATTGCTCCTCCACATCAGGCGGCCGCCGCCTGCCTGTGCTTGAGTGCAGGTCTGCTCATCGGGTGAGAACGCGTCCCATGCAGCGGCGAACAGCAACAGGGCAAGGGAAATGGCGCCGACATCTCGCAAACTCAGGCGCTGCCCCATCAATAAGTCCATGGCGTCTCCCACCTTGACCAAAGAGCGCCCGTCCCCAACCAAGGCGCTTTGAGGAATCATGCGACCCGCAAAGAAGCGGGTGCACTGGAACTCTTGCCGGATCGCACGATGTACCGGCCGCGCTGGGGAGCGTCAGAAACGATGGGATATCCCGGCCAAGACGCGGTCGATCTTCTGGCCGTTCACGTCACTCGCAGCGGTGAAGGTCGTCTTGATCGCGCCTGAGGCCGCAGGACGCCAGCCGCCGTTCTTCTCGTTGTGCAGAGTCTCCACCGACGTGAAGAGCGTCGTGCGTTTAGACAGGTCGTAGTACGCACCGATGGACCCATCCGTGGCACCGCGCTGTCGGCCCGACTGATCTTTGATCGTGCCCCAGGCGGCACCGACTCGGAGGTTGTCGAGAACCCGGTAGTCCGCAGAGACCTGATAGATCTTGTAGAAGTTGCGCAGATCGGGATTCGTTCCGGCGTTGATCCCGCCCGAGTTGCCGACGATCGTGCCGGCGTTGTTGATTCCGCCGCTTGCAGTGTTGTTGTTGCTGCGGACGTACACCAGATAGACGGTTCCCTTGCCATACATCCAGTTGGCAAAAAGGTTGTCGTAGACCATGTCCTTCTTGATGAGCGCGTTCGATGGAGTACGCGCCCTGGCACCCGCATATCCGAACACGAAAGTGTCGTTCGTCCAGTCGGCTCCCACTGCATAGACGATGGGCCGGTTGCCCAGTGGGCTCTCTGGCGCTGCCACCAACGCTTCCACCTTGACGCCGTATGTGCGAGGGAACAGCGCCGAGATTGCGTTGTCGAATCGCACCGGCAGGCCGAAGGAGTTCACCATGGACCCAGAGCCGCGACAGCCATAGTCGATGTAGCAGCCGCGCGCATAGATCGGCGTGATCTGGCGGCCGAGCCTGAGTTCGCCGTAGGGGGCTGCCAGGCCGACCCAGGACTGCCGGTTCCAGAAGCGAGTCGAGTCTGACTGCGTGCCGTTGTCGGCGCTGAGGCCGCTCTCCAGCCAGAACTTTGCCGAGTAGCCGCCCCCGAGATCCTCGGTGCCTCGAACGCCAAAGCGGCTATTGAAAATCCCGCCGCCATCCTCCAGTGCCTTGACCTTGGTGCCAGAACTGCTGCGCATGACGTTGACGTATTGATCGATCAGGCCAAACACAGTCACCTGCGATTGCGCGTTTGCGGCCAGTGTTCCTGACGCCAGGCCGGCGGCCAGAATCCATTTCGAGGTGTTCATCATCTTTGTCTCCAGCTATTTGTGTGAATCGATCTATTGCTGCTGCATGAGCCGCCTAACTGGCGGTATGCGCGGCATCGGCGCCCTGTTTTTCTCTTCTTGTGAGACTGGAGAATATTTTTCAGAGCAGCATTAGTCGCTACACAAAAATCGGATTCGCTGGCACTTTTCTTGTGGCCTCGAGATGCTGGAAATGACTGGTTCAGCCAGCGGAGAACGCAAGGTTGGCGGCTGCGTTCTGGCTCACGCTGGATGTCTTCGAAAGCGTCCCGTTGTCGGCGATTGCAAGGGTCACGATCTCATCGCTGTATAGACAAGCTACCAGGAGGAATCGGCCATCGGGCGAAATGGCACATCCGCGTGGCCAGCTCGCAGTCATCTCGATGGTGTCGATGCGCTTGAGCATGCCGGCACTGTCGATCGCGAAAGAGGTCACGCCGTCGAACCCCTGCCTGTACTTGCGCGTGCCCCCTTCCACATAGTCAAGCGAACCGCGTACGACCGTGAACAAGAGCTTTCCGGATGGATGCAGGCGCATGTCTTGCTGTTCGAAATGCGCACCGGCAGGAACCTTGGCCAACAGGGCCTTGGTCACGACTGGCTCCGCACCGACCTTGGTCAGCGCACCTCGCTCGTCGTAGCGGAACACAGCGACTTCGTTGGCGCTTTCGAAGTTGATGTAGACCAGCTTCCTCTCGGCGTTGAAGCGTGCGTAGCGTGGAACAGAGCCTGGGGCAAGTCTGTAGGGCTCAGCGGTCTGGACGATGCGTTCGGCGCTGTAGTCAATGCTCATCGAATAAATCCGGTCGGCCCCCTTGTCGCAGCAGAGGAAAAATTGTCCTTCTGGGTCCCAGACAACACAGTGGGGATGCGAGTTCGTCTGGTTCCCGTGCGGGCCGGAACCGAAGGTCTCATGAACATCGCGGGGAGCATCCAGCGTGCCATCGGTCTTGAGCGGGAAGAGGTTGATCGAGCTGGTCGGATACTGGGCGACGACCTCATAGCGATGCGGTGCGGTCTCGACCACGCGCGTGACCGGATCGTTGGTGCCATGAATGGAGGCCACCATGTACTTGCCCGTCGGGTCGATTGCGATCATCGACGGGTTGGCGCCGAAGGATCTTTGTGCGCCAATTTTGCTCAGCGCCCCGCTCGCTGGATCGATACGGTATACGCCCACCGTGCCGCCTCCGCCGAGACGGAAGTCGGGCTGCTCGTCATTTTCATCGGTGACGTACACAAGCCTGTGGGCGGCATCGACCAGCGTGCCGCCGACGCTGTAGGCGGTATCTACCGTCTCGACGAAGGTCAGCACACCGCTCTCGGTGTCGAACTTGTAGCGGTAGAAGCCTTTCTTGCCGCCCTTTCGAATCCAGGATCCGGCGTAGACGTCGATCTGCTTGCCCGCTGCCAACGCTGGATAGCTGGACACGCCAGTACCCGCGAGCGCGACCAGGAGGCCCGACCGCTTAAGCAGTGTGCGACGTGAACATAGTGCCGTTCCAGACTCGCTCGATTGCGTCTGCAGGCTGTCATCCATTTGTTCGATCGCTTCTCTTTGCAATTGCATACGGATCCGTCGAGCCGCTACTTCCAGACGATCTGGTGACGGCCGGCTTGCCGGCGTCGCTGCCACATCTGCCAATACATCACGGCACCCGACACCGAAAGGTAGATCAGCGCCAGCCCCGCAAGGAGGTCCAGCGTGCGGCCAGGCAGTCCGATGAAGTCGCCGCGATGAAGACTTTTTGCCGTTTGATGTGCCTGCCAGCCGAAAGGGAAATGCACGCGGGGATAGCCCGGCTCTGTCTCCGACATTGCGGCACCCGTGTCGGCATTGAATACAAGTTGACGGGATGTGTCGCCACCTGTCACGACGATGCCCTGACGATAGCCGCCGTAGTTGCGCAGCCGCACAACCTTTATCGGCGCATCGCCTACTGCAGCCTGAGCTGCGGCCATGGTCACTCTCAGCATGCCGGGCAACTGCGCGTCGATGACCGGTGGCTGTGGCACTGGTGGAGCGGGCACGCCGCCAGTCTTCGAAACCTGAATGCTCCGGTAGATCCCTTCGCTCGTTAGCCACGCACCGGTCAGGGTCACCCACAGGAGCGGCAACGCGCAGACGAGGGAGATCGAGCGATGCAGGTAGCGCCATTGACCGCCTGCCGCCCAGAAGAGTTCGCCGTGCCCGGTCTTGCGGCGTTGGAAGAGCATCTTGAGATAGACAAGCGTACCGGTGGTGATCAGCGTCGCAAGGCCGAGGGCCGCAACGCAGTTGATCAGCATTGCCCAGTCGCCGAACGTCGTCATGCGATGAAGGCGTTTGAAGGTGTTGCGCGCCGCATCGGGGGACTGAACCTCCCGAGGCTCCCGAGCTTCTCGCGCCACGAGTGCCCCGTTTTGCGCGTCGAATCGCAGGTAGCCTTCACCGACGCCAACCTGGCCAACAGGCGTAGCACCGGCCATGCGGAGTTCGACGTAACGCAGAGGCGCATCAGGCAAGCTGGTGCGCGCCGAGCGCATGGTCTGATCAAGCATCGAAGCAAACGGTGCCTGAGCTGGCAGCGGTTGGGCTAGGTAGTCACCAGTCGCGCGCACCGCGAAATCTGGTGGACCATCGAAGCTTTCGCGCATCGCTCGCACGTTGCCGTCAGTCGCCGGGATATTGTTCAGGATCGAGCGAAAGTCGATCAACTGAATCGCCGTGCCCGTCAAACCGAGATAGAGCGTCACGATGACGACGATGAGCGCCACACAGCGGTGGATGTATCGCAGTAGTTGCATCGGGTGATCGATTCGAGTTGATTGGGGTCGGCCGTGGTCGCCGTTCAGCGCCACACGATCTGGCGCTTCCCCGTTTTCGCCCTCTTACGCCACAAGTCGAAGTACATCCACAGCCCGGAGCAGACCAGGTACAGCAGGGCCACGCCGGCGATCCATTCGAGCGTGTTGCCACCGAGGCCCACGATGTCACCTCGATGGAACCGCTTGATCGTCTGGTGCGTCTCCCAACCGAACGGAAAGTTGGAGATGGGATAGCCGGGTTCGGTCGCGGTCATTACGCGTCCATTCTTGGTGTCGTAGACGTGCTGCCGCGGCTTGTCTTCTCCCGTCACGATGGCCCCCTGGGCGTAGCCCGCGTAGTAGCGCAGACGGAACACCTTGATCGGCGTGTTGGGGTGATCGCGCTCAAATGCCGCGGCAGTCGCGGTGGCCATCGACTGAATCTCGGTGTCCTTGATCGGGGACGAGAAGTCCCCCTTGTCTGGATGCACCGGGCGGGAATCTCTCGGGCTCTTCCACTCCGCGTACGCGGCGCCCATATCCGATACCGCCATGAGCATCCCGGTCACCGTGAGATAGGTGACAAGCAAGACCGACGCGAGCGCCGTCCAGCGATGGAACTTCCTCCAGAAGCCACCGCCCGACCAGAACACCTCGGTCTTGCCGGCGCCGCGGCGCATCTTGAGCATTCGCAGGTAGTGTGTGAGGCCTGTCACCATCAAACAGAAGATGGCGATGCCGGCCAAGAAGTTGAGGATTGCCGCCTTCTGAAGCAGCCACTTGTTGAACGCGAACTTGTGCCAACTCTTCATGTCAGCGCGCAAGCCGTGCGTGATCGCGTTCGGATTTGCGGGAGGAAGTTGAGCGTCTGGGAGTCGCTCACCGGTCAGCGCGTCGTAAAGCAAGCGTGTCTTGCCCATCTTGACCTGGCCAGCGACCCGGTCACCTGACATCCGCAGCTCGATCAGCTTCATCGGCTCGCTTGGTGCGGCGGCACGCGCAGAGGCCGCCAAGCGCATCAAAGCCGCACTTTTGTCGAGATCGGCGGGTAAGGCGCTCGCGTCGTAGTCGGGATCGGAGATGACCGCAAAACTATCCGGCCCATTGATATGCTGCCGAAACTCCTGCATCGTTGGATTGGACGTCGGCTGATGCGTGAAATTCACGGCCAAGTCCATGGTCGTTATCCATAGGCCGGTAACGCAAATGTAGACAATCAGCAAGCCGGCCAAAATACTGGTCCAGCGATGTACGTAGAGCATAGAGCACCTTATATTTAATAGGCTTGCAAGTTACTCGGCCAATTCCAGCCGGTTGCCTTCTGGATCCGTGACAAAGATGGAGCCGATATGGTCTTTCTGCTGGCGTCCGATTGCCACCGGTACGCCCTCCGCTCTTAGCCGTTCATAAACGACTGAAGCGTTGGGGACGGTGAATGCCACATGCAGCCACCCCTGCATATCAGCGCCCATCGTTTGCCCCGGCCGAGTCGATCCCGGGTACTCGATCATGTCAATACGAAATCCGGGGATCAGCATTTGCTGGTGATCGTATTTAGAACGCTTATTGAACGGGCCCACATGGAAGCCGAGCACGTCGCGATAAAACGCCCGCTGCCGCTCCATATTGGCGACACCCATGGTCACGTGGTGAACAGATAAGCCAAGCCAATTTCCGTTGGTCGCCGCCTCGGCCTCCTGGGCGGAAGCAGAGGAAAAACTCATCAACAGGCTGGCCATAAACAAAAATGAGCGCCACATAATTCCCTTTGTCGGAATAGCTCTGTTCGGACCAAAGCTCTTTGACAGCCTCGAAAAGGTGGCGCCAAGCATGTGAGCGGTCCTAGTTCGCCAGAGACTCGCTGGAAATCAGCGTGGCCTACAGGTCCAGCACGAGCGTGGCGCTTCGTGCTCGCGAACAACACGGCGTGAACTGATCGTTCTTCGCATGTTCTTCCTTGGTGAAGAAGGAGTCGCGATGGTCAGCTTCGCCGTCGATCAGCCGTGTCGTGCAGGTACCGCAGACGCCTTGCTCGCACGACGTGGGGATGTCGATGCCGCTTTCAGCCAGAGCGGCTACAACGCTCTTGTCGGCTGCCACGCGGATCACCTTGCCCGTGCTGGCGATCTTGACGTCGAAAGCCACGTTGTTTGCCACCTTCAGCGGAGCGGCCGCGAAGTACTCGCGATGCACGCGCTCTTCCGGCCACCCGTTCTGCAGCGCGGTGTTGATGACGAAGTCCATGAAGCCGCTCGGTCCGCAAACATACAGGTGCGTCTCGGGATGCGGAGCGGCAAGCACGGCTGTAAGGTCGAGACGCTGGTCGGCAGCACCATCGTCGAAGTGGAAGGCAACGCGTCCTGCATAGGCCGACCGCTTGATCCGGTCAGCAAACGCCGTCCGGTCCAGCGAGCGGGTGCAGTAGTGCATCTCGAACTCGCCGCCGATGTTCGACAACCGCTCCGCCATGCACAGGATGGGCGTGACGCCGATGCCACCCGCAAAAAGAAGGGATCGTTGGGCGGAATGCGCCAGCGCAAAGTGGTTCTTCGGGGCGCTGATCTCGATCGTGTCGCCCTCTTGGATGTCCGCATGCATCGCTCGGGAGCCGCCCCGCGAGTTCGCATCCTTCAGAACACCGATGAGGTAGCGATGTGTCTCCGTAGGGTCATTGCAGAGCGAGTATTGGCGAACGAGCTTTGGCCCAAGGTGCACATCGATATGCGAGCCCGCGCTGAATGCTGGCAAGGCCACACCGTTGGGGTCTGCGAGCTCGAAGGTGCAGATGTCCTGGGTCTCCAGGGTCTTCTTCGTCACCTTGACTGTCAGGTGCCCCGGGGATCTAGCTGCGGGCGCACCCCGCAACTTGTCGGCGAGCTTGCCCAAAAGGCTCTTCATGATCTTGTCTCCGATGTTGGAGACCGCCATCACCTTCGACTCGCGCCACGTGGGGTCTCACTTTGGAGAAAGATTAGTGGCTTCCCCCGCCATGATCTCTACACAAAACGCGGATTCGCTGGCACTTTTCTTTCAGGGTCAGCGCCGATGTGTCGGCCAGTTGCCGGGTCAAGGCGGACGCCGGCTGGGGCTTGAGTTCAGGCTGAGGTGCGCTACTCAGCCGGCTGCAGCCTGTCCCTGCCGGCCAAGGTCGGAAACAGCTTCCACCAAATGACCACCACCGTCAGCGTTCCTATACCGCCAAGCAGCACGGAGCCGACTGGCCCGAGCAGCGCTGCAGTGACGCCAGACTCGAACTCGCCCAGCTGGTTGCTCGCCCCGATGAAGACGGAGTTCACCGCGCCCACGCGGCCGCGCATCTCGTCCGGCGTTTCCAGTTGTACTAAAGACTGCCGGATAACGACACTGAACATGTCGGCCGCGCCGCTGATGGACAGCACGACAAGGGCAAACCAGAACGAGGTCGCCAGGGCGAAGCAAACCATGCACAACCCGTAGACGCCGACAGCCCCAAGCAGCCATCGACCGGCTCGCCGCCGTATTGGCAAACGGGCCAGGATCACTCCGGTGATCACTGCACCTATGGCGGGCGCTGACCGCAACATGCCCAGGCCTTCTGGGCCGGTGTGCAGGATGTCCTTGGCGAAGATGGGAAGCAGCGCCGTAGCTCCACCGAGCAGGACTGCGAACAGGTCGAGCGAAATGGCGCCCAGCATCACAGGGCGCCGCCAGATGAATCGGATACCGGCCGTCAGCTGCGCGAAGTCGGGCGCTGGTCGACGAGCTTGCCCAGGGCGGCGACTGATCGTAAGCGCCCCAAGCATGGCAATCATGAGCAAAAGAAGCGAGACGCCGTAGACCAGTGCTGCGCCCCAATGGGCACCTGCGGAAGACGATGCATCGGCTCCAGCCATCATGCCGTGCCCGGCGGCGTAGAGCACGCCACCGAACGCCGGGCTGACGATCACTGCGGCCTGCATGCTCGAGCTGGCCGCAGCCACCGCGCGTGGAAGCAACTCGGCCGGGACAAGCGTAGGCAGCAACGCCTGTTGTGCTGGCATCTGAAATGCCCGCGCCACGCCCAGCAGCACCGAGAGCGTCAAGATCATCGGAGCGCCGACCCACGCCTGCGTGCTGGACACCGCGAGCACCGCAGCAACCATGGACTGCAGGCCAAGCCCGCAGGCCAGCAGCAAGCGCCGGTCGTACAGGTCGACCAGGTGACCGGCGGGCAGTGTCAGCAACAGAACCGGAAGAAATTGGGACAGGCCAACCAGGCCGAGATTCCAGGCGCTGGCGGTCAGGTCGTACATCTGCCAGCCCAGGGCGACCATCAGGATCTGCGAGGCGGCGGCGCCGGTAACTCGGACGCCCAAAAGCTTTAGGTAGTCGCGCTGTTCAAGCAGTCGTGGAATCGGCATGCAACTCAGTCTAGGCCGCGCTCGCCTTCGTCAACGGGTTCGAAACGCGCGATCACCGGAAAGTGCAAGCGATTCTGCTTTTTGTAGCTGGGCGCACTTCTGGGCGGAACCTAATCTTCATTCCATCGCAGTAGCAATCAGCAAGTCCATTGGCAGCGGGGAGTGCCCCAGATGCTGACCAACAGGGCGAACCAGGAGACGAAGGTGTCCGAGAAAAAAGTCCATCTCAAGATCGCCATCGCGGAGCATCCGCACACCTCGGCGATCCGCAGCGGCGCCATTCCCATCGAGGGCGTGGACGCAGAGATCATCACGGTCAAGCCGCAGATCGGCGCCTTCCGCCGCATGGTGCGCGACGTCGAGTTCGACGTTTGCGAGATCGCGCCGACGACCTACATCATTGCTCGCGCCTACGGCGCGCCCTTCGTCGCTCTGCCGATTTTCGTCGTGCGCCGCTTCCACCACGGTGGCCTGCTGGTGCGGCCTGACGCCAACATCAAGCATCCCAAGGACCTGGAAGGCAAGAAGGTCGGCGTGCGGGCCTACTCGGTCACCACCGGCGTGTGGACGCGCCAGGTGTTGATCGACGAGTTCGGCGTGGACAACGACAAGGTCACTTGGGTCGTCGACGACGAAGAGCATGTGACGCAGCTGAAGCTCCCTGGCAACGTGATCCACGCGCCGGCCGGCACGTCGCTCAACGAGATGATGGCCAAGGGCGAGCTGGCCGCGGGCTTCGACGCAGCCGCAGGCATCGGTCGCACCGGCAACCCCACCGGCGGCTGGCAGGAGGTGGAGGCCAACTACCCGGACCTGCTGCCCAACGCCGCCGAACTGGAGGCCGAGTACTACGCCCGCACCGGCATCTACCCCATGCACGGCACCATCGTCGTGAAGGACTCGGTTCTGGCCGAGCACCCGTGGGTCGCCAAGTCCATCTACGACGCCTTCGACAAGGCCAAGAAGGACTACCTCGCCAAGCTGGATTCCGGCGAGGCCAACGGCGCGACCGACAAGAAGTACCTGGAGTTGCGCAAGATCGTCGGCCACGACCCGCTGCCGTACGGCATCGAGGAGAACCGTAAGACCATCGAGGCGCTGGAGCAGACGGCGTTCAAGCAGGGCCTGACGCCGCGGCGCATGTCCATGGGCGAGCTCTTCGTCGACCCACGCGCCTGACCTCTTCGCTCTTTCCTGGAAGCCTTCCATGATCATCGACTGCCACGGTCACTTCACGACCGTCCCTGCCTCCTTCCGCGACTGGCGCGCCGCTCAAGTGGCCAGCGCCAACGACTCAGCCAACGCGCCGCCGCTGTCTGGCGCCCACGTCAGCGACGACGTGATCCGCGAAGCCATCGGCAACGGCCAACTCAAGCTTCAGCAGGAGCGCGGCGGCGACCTGACGTTGTTCTCGCCGATTGCCGGCCTGATGAGCCACCACCTCGGCAACGAGCGCACCAGCCTGGAGTGGGCAACCATCTCCAACGACTTGGTGAAGCGCGTCTGCGACCTCTACCCAGACAACTTCGTACCGGTCGGCATGCTGCCGCAGTCGCCGCTGGCGCCGCCGAAGAACTCAGTGCCCGAGTTGAAGCGAATCGTCAACGAGTTGGGCTTCGTCGGTGTCAACCTGAACCCTGATCCGAGCGGTGGCCACTGGACGGGTTTGCCGATGACGGACAAGTCCTGGTACCCCGTCTACGAGGCACTGTGCGAGTTGGACGTGCCGGCAATGATCCACGTCGCCGCTTCATGCAACGTCTGCCACCATGGCACCGGCGCCCACTACTTGAACGCCGACACATCGGTGTTCATGCAGCTCCTGCAGGGCGACGTGTTCAAGGACTTCCCGTCGCTGCGCCTCGTCATTCCGCACGGAGGCGGCGCGGTGCCTTACCACTGGGGACGCTATCGCGGCATGTCGTTGGAGATGGCGAAGCGCCCGCTGGAAGGCCTGCTGGACAACGTCTACTTCGACACGTGTGTCTACCACCAGCCCGGCGTGGAGCTGCTGACCAAGGTGATCCCGGTCAAGAACGTGCTGTTCGGCTCCGAAATGATCGGGGCCGTGCGTGGCCGCGATCCGATGACCAACCACTACTTCGACGACACCAAGCGCTACGTCGACCAATGCGAAGCGCTGACCGCCGAGGACAAGCACGCCATCTTCGAAGGCAATGCCCGCCGCGTGTATCCGCGCCTGGACGCTCTGCTCAAGGCCAAGGGGCTCTGACATGAACATCATTGATATCCATCCCCACATCATCTCGGACGACGAGAAGCGCTACCCGCCGGCGCCGCTGTTCGGCAAGCGCTCGGACTGGTCGCAGGAGCGTCCGAGCACGGTCGAATCACTGATCGCCGCCATGGACGAGGCCGGCGTGGCCAAGGCCGCCGTCGTGCATTCCTCGACAACCTATGGCTTCGACAACAGCTATGTCGTCGATGGCTGCAATGCCTACAAGGACCGCCTGGTTGCCGTCGGCTCTGTCGACATGCTGGCCGACGACGTGCCCGCGGTCATCAAGGGCTGGGCCGGCAAGGGCCTGGCTGGCCTGCGCATCTTCACCGGCGGCTCGACCAAGGACTTCGACCCCAGCGAACTGGACAACCCCAAGTCCTTCAAGGCCTGGGAGATGTGCGCCGAGCTGGGCTTGCCCATGTGCATCCAGACCGGTCCCATTGGCCTGCCGCAGGTGCGCATGCTGGCCGAGAAGTTCTCCGGCGTGAACATCATCCTCGACCATCTCGGCCGCCCGGACGTGCTCGACGGCCCGCCCTATGCCAACGCGCATAGCCTGTTCGACATGGGCGACCTGCCCAACCTCTACATGAAGCTCACGCCGCGCATCTTTGGCGACGTGAAGAAGGACAAGGCCAGCGCCGAGACCTTCTTCCCGCGCGTCGTCGAGGCCTTCGGCGCCCAGCGCATGGCCTGGGGTTCCAACTTCCCCACTTCGCCCGGCACGCTGGCGGAGATCCTCGCGACGGCGCAAGCTGGCCTGGCCAGCCTGTCCGCGCAAGATCGTGAATGGATCTTTGGCAAGACAGCGCAGAAGCTCTATCCCGGTCTGGCGTAGACCCGTGACCGGTTCGGGTGCGCTCCGAGCTCCCACATGAAGGCAAAAGAAAAGAGACCACGATGGAGACAAGCACAACCACAGCAGCGGCGAGACCACGGACGCCGATGCGCGTCTGGGGCGTCCTCGCATTGCTGACCGCCGGCCTGCTGATTTCCTTCATTGATCGCACCAGCCTGTCCTCGGCGCTGGCGGACAAGAGTTTCATCAGGGAATTCGCGCTGACCAGCGTCGACCGCGGTTGGTTGAACTCAGCCTTCTTCTGGTCGTACGGCCTTATGCAGCTGCCCATGGGCTGGCTGGTGGACCGCTACGGCGTGAAGTGGCCGTACACGATCTGCTTTGGCCTGTGGTGTCTGGCTACGGCGTTGACGGGCGCCGTCACGGCGCTGACGGCGCTCATCATCATGCGCTTGATCGTCGGCGCTACCGAGGCCATCGTCATTCCGGCCAGCTACCGCTGGATCGGCACCAACATGAGCGAGAGCCATAAAGGCCTTGCCGCCGGCATCCTGTCGACGGGCGGCAAGTTCGGTCCCGCCATCGGTGCGCCCGTTGCCGCCTGGTTGATCGTCAGCTACTCGTGGAAGTGGATGTTCGTGCTGACCGGCTTGCTCGGCTTGCTGTGGTTGGTGCCTTGGCTGCTGCTGGTGAAGAGCGACCTGCCTTCCAGGGAGCAGCTCGTCGTCTCCAAGACCCATGCGGCCACTGTCACCTTCGGCAGCATCATGAAGAGCCCCGTGATCTGGGGCGCCATGATCAACAACTTCTGCTACGGCTACTTCACGTTCTATTGCATGACGTGGATGCCGGCTTACCTGGTTGAGCAGCGCGGGCTGTCGCTGGGGGACTCAGGGCTCTACACCTTCTTCAGCTTCGCAGGCATCGCCATCGTCGCGACCTTCGCCGGCTGGCTGGCTGACCGCATCATCGAGCGCGGCCATGACGCTGTGTTCGTGCGCAAGGCTTTCATCATTGCCGGCTTCGTCGGCGGAACGACTGTGTTACTGGGCGCCTTCGCCGACTCTCTGCAGGCCGCGTTGTTCTGGAACGTGCTGTCGCTGACGCTGCTGGGCTTGGCCACCGCCAACAACCTGGCGCTTTGCAAGCTCACGCTGATCCCCAAGCAGGCCATCGGCCTAGCAACTGGCGTACAGCAGCTGGCCACCAGCCTGGCCGGCGGTGTGTCGGCAAGCCTTTCCGGCTGGCTGCTGCAAAGCAGCGGCAGCTACGACCTGCCCATGCAGGTCATCGTCCTCTTCCTTCTGATCGGCGCGGCCAACACCGCGATCCTGCTCCGGCCCAAGTGGTCGCCCAAGGTCACGGCCTAAGAAACCCAGCAACATGGCAAAGATTGTTTTTGGAATGGCCGTGCCGCACAGCGGCATGCTCGGTCAAGCCCCGGAGGATTGGCTCAACAACGCCGAACGGGACTTCAAGAACCCCGAGCTTTGGTTTCGCAACCAGACGTGGACCTACCCCGAACTGGAGGCTCACCGTGGCAAGGTCTTCGAGAGGTTCCTGACCATCGAGGAGCGCAGCACCCGTGCCGCCCGCTGCCGCGCCGCGCTCGACGAGATGGCTGCCGCATACCGACGTGCCAACGTCGACGTGGCCATCATCCTCGGCAAAGACCAGAAGGAGATTTTTCCTGACCTGTCTCCATCCATCGCCATCTACAGCGGCCCCGACGCTCACAACGGTCCCCCGCAGCGCTCCGTCTACGCGCCCGACCGCCACGTCGTGCACGAGTGCCATCCCAAGCTGGCCACCTATCTGCTGGAGACCTTCCAGGCCAAGGGCTTCGACCTCACCGACCTGCAGGAGTGGCCTGAGAACGTCTGGATGGAAAAACAGATGAAGAAGAAGGCCGACTACCCCGTCGTGCCTCATGCATACAGCTTCGTCTACCACCAGATCATGGGCGACAACCCGCCACCGCATGTGCCGGTGCTGATGAACCTGTTCTACCCGCCGACGCAGCCGTCGATGGCACGCTGCATCGAGTTTGGCGACGTGCTGCGCGACGCCCTTGAAGCTTGGCCCGAGGACGTGCGCGTGGCCGTCATCGCGTCAGGCGGCCTGTCGCACTTCGTCAATGACGAGGAGTTCGACCAGGACATCCTGAAGAAGCTGGCGAGCTACGACTACGAGGGCTTGGCCGCCATCCCGAACGGTTGGTTCCAGTCGGGCACGTCGGAAATCAAGATTTATTCGACCGTCATGAAGGCGTTGCAGCACACCGGTGCGCAGATGACGCTGGTCGACTACGTGCCCTGCTGGCGCACGCCGGCTGGTACCGGCGAAGGCATGGGCTTCATGTATTGGAACCCTGAGGAAGTACAGAAATGACCGAACGTCTGAACAGCATCATCAAGGCCTTCGAGGCTGGCAAGCCTGCCTTCACCGCCTTCTCCAAGCTCGACAAGCTGAGCGCCGCCGAGTTTGCCGATTCGCCGTACGACGGCATCGTCTACGAGATGGAGCACAACCCCTACGACGTGTCCGCCCTGGGCGACGCGTTGCAGTACATGCTCAATCGCAAGCAGATCGCCGAGACGGGCTCCGTCGCGCCCAAGGTGACGCCGCTGGCGCGCATCCCGGCCAACGGTGCCGAGATGAACCAGAGCTTCGCCAAGCAGGTGTTGGACCGTGGTGCCTATGGCGTCATCTGGCCGCACGTATCCACCGTCGAGCAGGCCTACAACGCCGTGGCGTCCTGCCGCTATGCCCGCCCCAAGAATGCGCCGCTGTACGAGCCCAAGGGCCTCCGAGGCGACGGGCCGGCCAATGCGTCGCGCTACTGGGGCCTGAGCATGGCCGACTACTACAAGAAGGCCGACGTCTGGCCCCTGGTTCCTGAGGGCGAGATCCTCGTCGGCCTGATGTGCGAGAGCCCGGAGGCGATTGAGAACCTCGACGACATCCTGTCCAACGTGCCCGGTATCGGCTTCATCCTGATCGGCGAGGGTGATCTCAGTCAGGCGCTGGGCTTCCCACGCCAATACGAGCATCCCGAGGTGCTCGACGCGATGCGCCGCATCGTCGAGACCTGCCACAAGCACAAGGTAGTGGTTGGCAACCCGCATGTGACCGCCAAGAACCACAAGCGCCTGCTGGAAGAGGGCTACCGCTTCCTGATGGCCGCGCCGACCAAGAGCTATGGCGTTGTCGGCCTCGCCCAGCAAGCCGCGACGAGCTACTGATGAACGGCGCCGAAAGCCTCGTCGCGACTCTGGTGGACCAGGGCGTCGACATCTGCTTCGCCAACCCCGGCACGTCGGAGATGCACTTCCTGGCGGCGCTGGAGAACCCGAAGATGCGCAGCGTGCTGTGCCTGTTCGAGGGGATAGCCACCGGTGCTGCCGATGGCTGGTGGCGCATGAAAGACAAGCCCGCCTCGACGCTGTTGCACCTGGGCCCGGGTCTGGCCAACGGCCTGGCCAACATCCACAACGCCAAACGGGCGTCGTCGGGCATGGTCAACATCATCGGCGAGCACTCCCTGTCGCACTTGAAGTACGACCCACCGCTGACCTCCGACATCGAGGGCCTGGCCCGGCCGCTGTCCCACTGGGTGCGCCGATCGGATTCGGCGAGCGCCATCGCCTGGGACGCCACACAGGCCGTCACCAAGGCCAGCGAGCACCCCGGCCAGATTGCGACGCTGATCCTGCCGGGCAACACCGCCTGGGAGAAGGCCGGCGACGCGCCTGCTTTGCCGACCGTCGAGGCGCCCAAGCGGAAGGCGCCGGACGCCGCGCGCATCGAGAGCATCGCCCGCGTTCTGTGTTCCGGCGAGCCCACGCTCATCATCCTGGCCAACAAGGCAACGCGAGGGGCAGCACTGAACAAAGCTGGTCAGGTCGCCGCCGCCACCAAAGCTCGTCTCGGCTCGCAGTTCTTCACCGCGCGCATCGAGCGCGGCGCTGGGCGCACGCCAATCGAGCGCATTCCGTATGCGGTGCCGCAAGCGCAAGCCTTCCTGAAGGGATTCAAGCACCTCATCACCGTCGAGACGCGTGAACCCGTCGCCTTCTTCGCCTACCCCGACAAGCCCAGCCTGCTGAAGGCAGAGGGGACGCAGGTGCACACGCTGGTGGAGGCAGATGAGGACAGCGAACTCGCCTTCGACATGTTGCTGCAGGAGCTGGACTCGGTCGGCGTGCCGTCGCTACGTCAGGAGCGCATCCACACGCCTGTGCCCACGGGTGCGCTGAATCCACTGTCCATCGCTCATGCGCTGGCTGCAGCGCTGCCAGAGAACTGCATCCTCGTCGACGAATCGCTCACGACTGGCCGCGAGTCCATGGGCCACACGATGGGTGCGCTGCCACACGACCTCATCAACAACATGGGTGGTTCGATCGGCTACGCCACACCCGTGGCCACCGGTGCCGCGCTGGCTTGCCCGGACCGCCGTGTGTTCTGCATGGTTGGCGACGGCAGCGCGATGTACACCATCCAGTCGCTGTGGACACAGGCACGCGAGAACCTCAACGTCACGACCATCATCTTTGCGAACAACAGCTACGCGATCCTGAAGGCCGAGTACGCAAACATGGGCGCGGGCACCCCTGGCGCGCGCGCTCTGTCCATGATCGACATCGACAAGCCGCGTATCGATTGGCTCGCTATGGCTAAGAGCATGGGCGTCCCTGCCGTCGCCGTCGAGACCGCCGAAGGCTTTCACCAGGCGATGGTGAATTCGACCCGCGAACCCGGCCCCTGCCTGATCGAAGTCAGGCTCTGAACCCACGAAATACAGGAGAACACCCTCATGGTGCCCACGCTACGCACGAACCTGGCCGACTACGCGGTCACGAAGGCGATGAAGGACGGCCGAGTCAAGTCCGATCTCGTGAACCTCGACTACTGCGGACCCACGCCGGCGCACAACGGCTTTAAGGCCATGGTGCGCGAGAACAAGTTCGACGCAGGCGAACTGGCCATCGTCACCTACCTGCAGGCCAAGGCCTACGGCAAGCCTTACGTGCTGCTGCCGGCTCCCATCTCGGGCCGCTTCCAACACCACTGCGCCGGCTTCAACATTGACTTCGGCCACCTCGATCCGAAGGACATCGAAGGCAAGAAGGTTGGGGTGCGCAGTTACGCCCAAACCACCGGTCTTTGGATTCGCGGCATCCTGCGTCACGAATACGGTGTGGACCTGGACAAGGTGCACTGGATGACGCTGGGAGACGGGCACCTCGCCGAGTACCGCGATCCCAACAATTGCGAGCGTCTGCCGGCTGGAGCATCCATTCCCGACATGATGATGAACGGCGAACTGGCCGCTGCCCTTCTTGGCGAGGACATGCCCAAGGACGAACGCGTGCGCACCCTCGTGCCCGACGCGCAAAACGCCGCCAAGGCGTGGTTCGTGCGCGAAGGCGTGGTGCCGATCAACCACATGTTCGTCGTTCACCAAGACATTTCGAGGCAGCGCCCGGATGTCGTTCGCGAGATCTACCGCATGGTGTCCGAGAGCCGAGCCTTGACCGAAGGTGGCACGCCCAAGGTCTTCCCTCCGCTGGGCCTCGAGGCCAACCGCAAGGGCCTGCAGTTGGCCATCGACTGGGCGCTGGACCAGAAGATCATTCCTCACCGCCTGAGCGTCGACGAGCTGTTCGACGATGTAACGGGCAGCTTGGGCTGATTGCCGGCCGCGGCATATCATGGCCGATCGTGTCTAGATCCCTACGTGATGTCGAGGTGGCACCCGCGCCGGTGCCAAAGGTGCGGCTTTACGTTGAGAGCCCAGAGAAGAAGGACTCATGGTTCGTCAACGTGGGCCACGTCACCGAGGGCGGGCGCCGGCGTACCGCGCCTCATGCACATCCGGCCTACGGACAGGTCATCTTCGTTCGCATCGGCCGCGGCGTGATGAATCTGGAGGGCAGCCAGGTCCCGTTTGAAGGGCCCTGCGCACTGTTGCTGCCCCACGAATGCGTACACGGCCTCGAATACGAGATCGATGTGGACCGATGGGTCGTGACCATCGAGCAGACCTACCTGCAGCAGGTGAACACACGCCTTCGCGAATTTGTCCAACTCTGGACCGAGCCGCGCGTGATTCCCTTGACGTACAACGAGCAAGCAGCCACCGATGTCCACGACCTTGTTCGCAGGCTGGAGCATGAGGTGCGTTCCAAGGCGCTGGGCCACGTGGTGGGCACCGAAGCATTGCTGACATCGTTGCTGCTGATGCTCGTGCGCGGCCTGCGGCTTGACGAGATCGATAAGGAGGGCGCGACTCGGCAGGCCATTCGCCTGGCGGACCGATTTCGTGAGATGGTCCACCAGCACTATCGAGAGAACCTGCGGTTGCAGGCCTATGCAGCCAAGATGGCTGTTTCACCGGCCCAGTTGCGGGCAGCTTGCATGGCAGCCACGGGCATGAGCCCCACCAAGCTCATCCATGCGCGTCTCATCATCGAAGCCAAGCGCAATCTGATCTTTGGCGATATGTCGATCGAACAGATCGCCTACGGCCTGGGCTTTGTTGACACGGCCTACTTCACACGCTTCTTCCGCAAGGAAGTGGGGCAATCCCCGAGCCAGTTCCGCAGCGTCTCGCGCGAGCAGACTCAACCGGCGATGTGAGCAGCGGCGCCATGCGCGGTACCCGCTGGGATGCTCAAAAAGTGCCAGTGATTTGTCCTTTCGTGTAGGGCTCTGCAAGCACCATCGGCCTATTCTTTTCCTACCGTTGGCACATTGGCCGATGGACATGAAAAGACCCATTGGAGACAACGTGGTGAGACTGCAGATAGGGGCACCATCGCCATCCCAGACAAGGCGTCGAATGCTGGCGCTGGTGCTGGCGGCGACGCTGACCTCTCTGCAACAGGCGGCCTTCGCTACGGAGTGCGTCGCGTCCGAGCTCATCTACATAGGCACCGACACCACAGCTCTGCGCGCTGTCCGGTTGGATGCCTGTGCGGGACGCTTGACGAGCCTAGGTGCGGTGGCCGACCTACCCAAGCCTCGTTGGGCGGTGGCCCACCCAAGCTTGCCGCTGCTTTACGTCGCCGTAGATGGCGGCACCGGCAACGGCCGGATAGCCACCTTCGGCGTCGATCGGTCGTCGGGAGGGCTGACGCCGCTGGGCGATGTTGACGCGGGCGGTGCCGGCACCACCTATCTGGCGCTGGACGCCGCGTCCCGAACCCTGCTGGCAGCCAACTTCGGTGGTGGTTCGGTGGCCAGCTTCGGTATGCAGGCTGACGGCCGGCTCAGCGAGGCTGTCTCCACCATCAAGGCAACGGGGTCGGGCCCGCATCGCCGGCAGGCCAGCGCCCACGCGCACGGCGCGGCCGTTGCTCCAGGTGGGGACCACGCCCTCGTGGCTGATATGGGAGCAGATCGGGTCTTCGTCTACGGCTTCGACCGTGCGAAACATGCGCTTATGGCGGAAGACGCCGCCGCCCCGCGCGCCTGGCAGGCGCCGGCCGGCAGCGGTCCCCGTCGCGCGCTGTTCAGCGCCGATGGCCGTTTCGTCTACGTGCTCAGCGAGCTGAGCGCCGACTTGACGGTGCTCCGCTGGGACTCCGCCACGGGGCGCTTGAGCTTCGTGCAGGGCTTGGCCTTGTCCGGCCCGGATTTCCAAGGCGTCAAGAGTGCCTCCGAGATGGCATTCAGTCGAGATGGCCGCTTTGCCTACGTGGCCAATAGAGGCGAGAACGCCTTGCTGGTCTATGGCGTGAACCGCGAGTCCGGCGAATTGACGCTGTTGCAGCGTCTTGCCAGCGGCGGTGACGCGCCCTGGGCCTTCGAGTTGGACCGATCGGGGAAATGGCTGCTGTTGGCCAACTACCGCAGCAATCGCGTCAGCCTGTTCGGCGTGGACACCGCGTCGGGCCGCTTGTCCGACACCGGGCAATCGCTGGAATCGCCGGCTCCGGTCAGCGTGACTTTCATGAACTGAGGACGGCGATCGCGCGGCCTCATTGAAGTGCAGGAGATACCGAAAGTGGAGCGAAGAAAGTTTCTTGGCAGCGTCACGGCGCTGGCGTTCGTCACCAAACCGCTCTGCGCTCTCGCTGCAGAGGTAGGCAAGGCCGGTCCACTGCTGCTCAACCGCATCGGCCCGTCGGCCTCGCAGATCTTCGTCGCCAACGCCGACGGCACGGGCGAACGCAAGCTGATCGACAGCGGCACGCTGGACTACAACGCCTCCTTCTCGGCCGACGGCCAATGGATCGTTTTCACGTCCGAACGTGACGGCCTGGGCAACTCCAACATCTACCGCGCACGGGCGGACGGCAGCCAGGCCGAGCGCTTGACCGATTCCCCTGCCGTGGACGATGCGGCCGTGTTCTCGCCGGACGGCAGCAAGGTGGCGTTCGTCTCCACGCGCGACGGCTTCCTTGCCAACATCTGGGTGCTGGACCTCGCGAGCCGCAAGCTGCGCAACCTCACGGGCGTGAATGGCGTGCAAGGGCGCGCCGGGTTGCCCAGTGGCTTTTTCCGGCCTTCGTGGTCGCCGGATGGGCAGTGGCTGGCCTTCTCATCCGACCGGAACACAGCCTGGAAGGGGCACCACGACGGCGCCGGCTGGGAGCACACGCAGGAGCTGTCGATCTATGTGATCCGCGCGGACGGCACGGGCTTCAAGCAGGTGGCCGCGCGGCCGGAGCACTGCCTGGGCTCGCCGAAGTGGTCGCCCGACGGCAAGCGCATCGTGTTCTACGAGACGCTGGCCGAGTACACCTACTGGGTGCTGCGCCCGGACCTGCTACCCAAGATCAGCTCGCAGATCGTGTCGGTGGACGTGGTCAGCGGCGAGCGCATCGAGCACACCAGCGGCCCGGGCTTCAAGCTGGGTGCACAGTACGTTTCCAAAGACGAGATCTTGTATCGCCGCAAGGGCGGGGCCGACGCTGGCCTCTACTCGACCGTGGCCGGCAAGGCCGCCGTGAAGATCGACGGGCTGCGCACGCCGAGCTGGACGCGTGACGGCGCGCAAGTGATCTACGAGAAGTTCACCTGGCGCGGCTGGAAGCAGAACCAGCCCCTGTTCAGCTGGGACGCGACGCGTGAGTACCGCTACACCGATGTGTGGCCGGCCTTCGCCAAGGACGGTCTGATGGTGCTGACGGCCAAGGGCGACGATTCCTCGGTGGACGTCATGCGCGCCGACGGCAGTGGGCGCCGCCGCATCTACGACGTCACCAAGCAGAGCGGGCTGGACATGACTCTGGTGAAGCGCGGGCTGGCTGGCGCGTTCTTCCCGGTGTGGTCGCCCGACGGTGAGTGGGTAGTGTTTGGCCTTGGCAGCTGGTTCACCGAACGCGGCAAGGGCGGCGCGAAGCTCATGCGCGTGCGACGCGATGGAACCGGCGCGGAGCAGCTCACCGACGACACGGTGTTCAATGCCGGCTTCCCGAGCTGGTCCGCGGACGGGCGCGAGGTGGTCTTCCGCGCCTGGGGCAAGGATGGCGTGCCCGACGTCAACTACGCACAGCAGGGCCTGCGGGTTTTGAATCTTGAGACGCGCAAGGTTCGTGTGCTGACCCAGGGCTACGACAACCTGCCGCTGTGGTCTCCCGATGGCAGCCGAATCATGTTCACGCGTGGCGCGAAGATCGAAGGGACGAAGTGGTCGAACTTCGACATCTACACCGTGCGTCCTGATGGAAGCGATCTGCATCGACTCACAACGAGCGAGGCCAGCGATGGCCACGCTGTATGGACAAATGGTGGCCGGCAGATCCTATGGAACAGCGCCAGCGCCGGGTACCGCGACGAGGCCTGCCTGTACGACCAGACCTTCCAGCCCTACGGCCAAGTGTTCCTGATGGACGCCGACGGCGGAAACAAGCGCCAGATCACCGACAGCATCTGGGAAGACTCGACGCCGCAATACGTGCCGCCCAACGCTCTCTAGGCACACGTACATCCCCTGGTCCATGCGATGCCATCTAGAAACAGTGGCAGGCGGAGCGCCGGGCAATTCAGTCAAGCAACTTAGGAGACACGATGAACCGGTTACCTGAAGTCTTGGCTTGCGGGGCGAGCGTGCTGGCAACAGTTGGGCGAGCGCTCGCTCGGGCTGCTGTGTTCGCGGACGTGGACAACATGTTTGACCTCGAGCCGCCACCCAGTGTCTTCTCCGCCGATGACGCGCGCACTGACCTCCACGACGGTCTCTCGGCCGGCGGCAGTGACTTCACGGTCGGCCTGCGGACGCCGCTCTGACATGGGTGCCAGCATTCGCAACGCGTTAGCGGCTGTGTGCTTGATGGCCTTGGCATCGGTGGCCTGCGCACAGGCCTATCCGTCCAAGCCCATTCAGCTGGTCGTGGCGTTCGCACCTGGCGGAGCGGGCGACATCGTCGCCCGCCTCGTGGCCAAAAAGATGGGCGAAAGCATGGGCCAGCAGGTACTGGTCGACAACCGGCCGATACCGGTCGCCGCTGTGTCCGCAGTGGCGCATGCCAAGCCCGATGGCTACACCCTGCTGATGGCGGGTAGCGGAACGGCACTGACGTCGGCGCTTTTCGCCAAGTTGCCTTACGACTTGATGCGGGACTTCGTCCACATTTCGACGCTGGCATCGTTCGACCTGGTGCTGATCGTCGACGGTGCGTCTGACCTTAAGACGGTTGGTGACGTGCTGGCCTTCGCCAAGGCTCATCCCGGTCGTTTGAACGTCGGCACTGCCAGAGTCGGCAGCACGCAGAACCTGACTGGCGAGATGTTCAAGGCTATGACGGGCATGGACGCCGTCATCGTTCCGTTCAAGAACGCGGGCGAGATCACGAGCGCCTTGAAGGGCAAAGATGTTCACCTGGCCGTCGAGATGCTGCCAGCGGCGTTGGGTCAGATCTCCAACAAGTCCCTTCGCGCGCTGGCCGTGACGTCAGGCAAACGCTACGCGGGTCTACCGCAGGTGCCGACCCTTGCGGAGAGCGGTGTGACCGGGTTTGACGCGAGTTCATGGAACGGCATCGCGGTGCCAACAGGGACACCACCGGAAGTGGTGGCACGGCTTTCCCGCGAAATCGCCAAAGCCGTCGATTCGCCTGAGGTGCAGAAGGGCCTGCAATCGCTGGGTGCTGCCGCACGAGCCAGCACATCCGAGCAGATGACGCAGCGCATGCGTGACGACATCGCGAAATGGCGCGCGGTCATCGACAAGGCGGGCATACCGCGGCAGTGACCCCGCTCGGAAGTGCCAGCGAATCTCGCATTTGTGTAGTGGCAACCAACGTGCGCCTGCATACGCTCCCCACACAGGCTCGAAGTGGGCCATGACAAGAGATATCCAAGCATGTTCAAGAACCTCATCGCCGGCGAATGGCTGGACGGCCACAAGACCTCGCGCAACATCAACCCGTCGGACACCCGCGACCTGATCGGCGAATACGCCCAGGCCGACAAGGCGCAGACCGAGCTGGCCATCACCGCCGCCACGGCCGCCTTCCCGGCCTGGAGCCTGTCCACGCCGCAGCAGCGCTTCGATATCCTGGACACCGTGGGCAGCGAGATCCTGGCCCGCCGCGCCGAGCTGGGTGACCTGCTGGCCCGCGAGGAGGGCAAGACGCTGCCCGAGGCCATCGGCGAGGTCGTGCGCGCCGGCAACATCTTCAAGTTCTTCGCCGGCGAGGCGCTGCGCCCCGGCGGCGAGGTGATGCCCTCGGTGCGCCCGGGCGTGGGCGTGGAAGTCACCCGCGAAGCCATCGGCGTCGTGGGCCTGATCACGCCGTGGAACTTCCCCATCGCCATCCCCGCCTGGAAGATCGCGCCGGCCTTGGCCCATGGCAACTGCGTGGTCTTCAAGCCGGCGGACCTGGTGCCCGGCTCGGCCTGGGCGCTGGCCGAGATCCTGTCGCGCTCGGGCCTGCCGGCCGGCGTCTTCAACCTCGTCATGGGCCGCGGCTCCGAGGTGGGCCAGACGCTGCTGAACGACCCGCGCATCGCCGCCATCAGCTTCACCGGCTCGGTCGCCACCGGCCAGAAGGTGGCCGCCGCCTGCGTGGCCCGCATGGCCAAGTTCCAGCTCGAGATGGGCGGCAAGAACCCCATGGTGGTGCTGGACGACGCCGACCTGAACGTGGCCGTCGCCGCCGCCGTCAACAGCGGCTTCTTCTCCACCGGCCAGCGCTGCACGGCCTCCAGCCGCCTCATCGTCACCGAAGGCATCCACGACCGCTTCATTGCGGCCATGGTGGAGAAGATGAAGGCGCTGAAGATCGATGACGCCCGCAAGGCCGGCACCGACATCGGCCCCGTGGTGGACGCTAGCCAACTGGGCCAGGACACCGACTACATCGGCATCGCCCAGAGCGAAGGCGGCCGCCTGGCCCAGGGCGGCCAGCGCATCGAGCACAACGCCGACGGCGCGCCGGGCTTCTACCTGACGCCGGTCCTCATCACCGACACCACGGCCGCCATGCGCATCAACCGCGAAGAGGTCTTCGGCCCGGTGGTTAGCGTGCTGCGGGCCAAGGACTACGACGAAGCGCTGGCCCTGGCCAACGACTCGCCCTTCGGCCTGTCGGCCGGCATCGCGACCACCTCACTGAAGTACGCCACGCACTTCAAGCGCCATTCGCAGGCCGGCATGGTCATGGTCAATCTGCCCACGGCGGGCGTGGACTATCACGTGCCGTTCGGTGGCCGCAAAGGCAGCAGCTACGGCCCGCGCGAGCAGGGCCGGCATGCCGCCGAGTTCTACACGACGGTGAAGACGGCCTATACGCAGGCTTGACGCAAAGGTACGGAATCCGCTCGGCCTGCCTCGGACTACAGAGCTGAGGGAGAGGAATTCAGAACTCAGATAGAGCCGACAGGGAAGTCGTCAGGCTGCCTAGCCGTTGTACTCGGACGGTGCGGCGAGCGGAGATCGCTGAGTTCACCGGCAGGTGGTTGCGCCAAATACTGTATGCGCATACAGTATTTGCATGCCGACAAAAAGCCGGCCTGCGAGCTTGGAGCTCACCATGTATCTGAACCTCAAAGATCCGGAAAGCATCCTTGCCTGGTGGAAGGTGTTGCCGGACCAGCACTCTGTCTATCTGGACCACAAGATCAAGGTCAGCCCTGAGTTCGCGCCGGCCATCCTGGAAGTGCAGCGACGTATCGCGGAAGTGCCCGAGCTGCGCGCTTTACTCGCGCAGTCCATCCAGCGGCGTCGTCAAGGCGTCGTGAACCGCGCTGAGAAGGACGGTGACGTCCCCGCCCACGAGCTGCGCTGGCGCGAGCTCGCAACCGCCTGACGCGGTTCAGGAAGACTGCCATGTCGAGCCCCGAGCTTCAAGCTGAGATCGATCCCGCGCATTGGCCATCAGCCTGGCGCGACGACTGGGAATTCAGGGAGAACAGCAAGCCTTTGCCGCAAGCGTGGCACCGCAGTGGCTTGTGTTTCTTCTTCGAGTTCGAGCAGGTTGACGAGCAAGGCAACTGGGGTTGGGTCGTCTGGGACGACGACATCTCCCAGAGCCGCCTGGAGGAGCTGCGAACCGAGTTGGGCGACGAAGCCTTCTTCAAGCTCACCACCCGGCTCGGCCGTGAGGCCAAGGCGCGCTGGCGGGAGCTGGGCTACAACGACTGGTCGTTGCGTAAGGACGCGCCCAAGCCAGGTAACCCTGAAGAATTTGGTCGCAGCTGAAGCTCGGTCCGCATGGCGTTGACATGCAGCGCCTGGGTTGCGCGGCATGGGTCGCCGTCAGCAGGGCTGCAACACCTCTCCTGATGGCCATCCGGAGATGGCGCTATCGCTTCAGCGCTTCCCATGGGCAGGTCTGCCTCGCAGGGCTTTCGGCCGGTCCTGATAATTGCTGGTAATTCCTGGTAATCGGGGAGTGAGAGCGGGTCCGGCTCCCCAAAGTTGTGACTCGACCGGACATGCGCAGAGCAGTTGTCTGCGGCCGGTGCATCAGCCCGTCCTGCAACGCAGGAAGCTCATCCGCCAAGTTGCTGGTGGCGTTTAGCGCAGCTTGGCCTTCAGCATTGCAGGTTCTGGACGCTGTTGAGCATTCGCGCCGGGAGATTCTGCGCAGATAGTCCACCGTCAGCATCGGGCACTCCGTGAGGCTAGAGTTGCACTCGATGAAGGTCCGCACATGAAGCGAGTTCGAGTCGCCCCAGGCAAGTTCGTCACCATCTCTGCTGAGCTGTCGGAGAAGGTAGCGCGCGTGTTCGCGACCGGTCTCACACGCGAGCAGGTCCTTGAGCTCAAAGCGGCCGAGCCCAAGCGCGCAGCCGGTCTGATGGCAGGCTCGCCCAAGCCGTTGTCCATCGCCAGGCATAGGCGGCCTGTTCGCTGAGCTACATGGTTGGGCCTCAGTGACCGCAACACTGCGCCCTGCCAACCTCGCCGATGCACAGCGGGTCGCGAGCATCTTGATCAGGACGCGCTCTGAGTTCATGCCTTATGCGCCGTCGGCTCACTCGGACGAAGAAGTGCGCGAGTGGGTGGCGAGCCAACTGCTCCCGTCCGGTGGCGTCGTCGTCGCAGAGATCAATGGCTCCGTCGTTGCGGCTATGCACTCGGAAGAGGCGGATGGTTCTTCCTGGCTCACTCAAATGGCCGTTCATCCGGAGCTCGTAGGCAAGGGCATAGGTTCCGTGCTCTTGGCCCACGCGCTGCGCACCTTGCCCCTGCCTATTCGCCTATACACATTTCAGGCCAATGCGGGGGCGCGCAGGTTCTACGAACGCCACGGCTTCCGCGCCATCGAGTTCACGGACGGACGAGGCAACGAGGAGCAATGCCCTGATGTTCTCTATGAACTTTGCGCCCCGAAAATTGAGGCCTAACCCTTCTCTCAAGCGGACCTCCACCGGCCTGGCACTTGGCCCGCGAACCCGTCATCCTCATCGGTTTCGCGGGCCAAGCACCAACCCGGCGGTGTCCGCTCAGCTCAAACGATGTGCATCAACTGCGCGCTCCTGGTAATTGAGGAGCGAGAGCAGGTCCGGCTCCCCGAAGCTCGTGACGCGACCGGACATGCGCAGGGCAGTTGTCTGCGGCCGGTGCATCAGCCGGTCCTGCGACGCAGGAAGCGCATCCGCCAAGTTGCTTGCGGCGCTTAGCGCAGCTTGACCTTCAGCTCCTGAAAGGTGATCCCAGGCTCCGTCGGGTCGGCGTGATGGTGAGCCAGACGCGAGCGCAGCTCAGCGCGCTGGGCTTTCGCGATCTCGACCTCTCGACGTAGCGCGGGATCAAAAACCCCGACCCCGAGGCGATGGTCCTCTTCCATCAGCCGCTCGAGCTTGTCAGTTGCTTGACCAACCGGTGTTTTCGGCCTCTGCCCCGTCCTGTTCGAAAAGCGATGCCTTGGACACTAGGCGGCCCTTCGGGAGCTTCTCCGCGGCATTCGCGCGGACCGTCTGCAGTTGATCCTCATCAAGCGGGCCATCATCATCAGGCTCGTATCCATGAAGCTTTCGGCCTGAGCCATCGGCGACATTGCGAAAGACTGGGTCGAAGACCCCGACCCCAAGGCGTTGATCCTCTCCCATCAGCCGCTCGAAGTCTGGGCTCCCGAACTCACGGCCGACAGCGGGCATGCGATCCCACAGTCGGTCTTCAAGCCTGCCGTCCACGCCCCGCTTACTCATCAGGCGATTGACCTTGCCTCGTTGCTTCCGCTGCGACGTCATTCGAACTCCGATGCTTTGATGGATGGCTCAGCGAGGACGCGCTGGAACCGTTGCGTCGGCAGGACGATGTTTGCCCAGCAGCTCCCGGCGGCGTGTCTCCAACTGCGCACGCATTTTGGCGACAACGTCCCGGGCCGGCACGCCAATGCCGGTCTGCTGAAACCGCATCCAAGCGGCATCAGCTCGGGCGTCGAACTCGGCTTGGCTGCGGGGGGTGCGTTCGGTGGATGTCATCGGAGGTGGTGTTTTAGGACGGAGCGACCCGATCCAGCGCCTGTTTCCAGACCTCTGGACTGCCCAGTTTGACTGCGGCCTGCGTGCCGACGTTCTCAAGCAGCATCGCCAGCAGCTGCATGCGCTCCTCGTCAGACCAGAGCATCATTCCATCAATCACCTCGGTGCGGGGCGGTATGAGCTCTGCCCGCGCCCTCACTTCTTCGGCGTTCCACCTTCGCCCCTCTACGCCTATGTTCCAGGACAGCATCGCCCACCCCCGTATATGGAAAGTTATGGAAATCGCATAACTTTCCGGACCACACGTAGCCGCAGGCAAGTCGCGGCCTAGATACGCTGTAAGCGCCTACTCTCTTCTGCGGCAGAACATGATCAGCTCGTTCAGACCTTCCTGCTCGTCGGCCAGCAGCTCGCCGCGCACCTTCCAGGTCTGCCGGTCCGGCCAGTAGTCGACCACCTCGGTCCCGGTCTCGATCACGAAGTGCCCGTCCGGGTCCACCTTGAACTCGATGTTGGCCCGCATGAGCCAGTGCGCCGCGCCGGGTAGCTCAGGCTTCTCTCCTGGCGGGCGGACCAGATCCTCGACAGCCAGCTGCACCTTGATGCATTCGTCGTAGTTCAGGCTCGCCACGTGCGCATCCTCGAACGGGATGCCGATCACCTTGGCCATCCAGCCATAGGCCTCGGCACGCGACATCCGCGCTGGATAGGGCCGCCAGAGCTCGTCGAACAGCCGGTGTGTCTCCGTCCGGGCGGCCCTCAGCTCTTCATCAGCCAGGCTGCCCATGGGCAGTGTGCCGTCGCTGATCAGCTCCACACCATCGCTCCTGCGAACGCGCGCGCCGGCCTTGTGGCAGCCCACGGAGGCGTCGCAGAGGGTGCAGCGCCAGATGTTGCGATCAGCCAGCTCTGGCCGCTCCGGGTACACCTCCGCTCCCGTCACCAGCTCCACGGGCGAGAAGCAGTACGGACACCTCTCCGGTGGGCCCAAGGGGACGCGCGGCGTGGGATCGGTCATGAAGGCGGCGGTGGCGTGCATTTGCGGGTGGACGGCTCGCTGCGGGATGGTGTACTGTATAAATAAACAGTATTTAACGCCACCCCTGCCATGCTTGCGACTACCCAGGCGGAGCTCATTTTGACCTCCGCGCCCCAGCCGTCCAGTGCCGTTCCCGCGGCGCCGGCGCTGGCTAAGGTCGACCTGGTTGCGCCATCACAGAACACCGCCACGCCTGGCGCCGAGCTGCCTCCCGAGCTCGCCGATACGGTCTGGCGCGGCAATGAGCTCGGAGGCGGCCGCGCCGGCTTTGTCTCAAGTGGCTTTTCGGCGTTGGATGCTGAGCTGGTCGACGGCGGCTGGCCCGTAGGCTGCCTCATCGAAGTCCTGCATCCGCAGCCTTCCCTGCTGGAGTGGCGCCTCATCGGCCCCAGCCTTCGGGCGCTGGTCAAGGGCGGACGCTCGGTGGTCGTCATCGGCCATCCCAAGCGTCCGAACCTGGTTGGCCTGCGACACCTGGGCATCGAGGAAGACAACCTGCTTTGGGTCAAGGTCGACCCACCGTCGCACCGCCTGTGGGCCACAGAGCAGGCCATCCGCTCGAACTCCGCCGCGGCAATCCTGACCTGGCTGCCCCAGGCCCGCCCCGAACAGCTCCGCCGGCTGCAGGTTCTGGCTCAGGGCTGCGAAGGCCCCGTCTTCATCATCCGGCCCGTTCAGGCACGGCATGACCCGTCGCCGGCGCCGCTGCGCGTCTCTGCGTCGCTGTTGATCGACTGGCAACTGCGCGTCGAGATCTTCAAGCGAAGGGGAGCCCCCTTGGAGGCGCCGCTGCAGCTCGACTCCATCCCCGGTGGCCTCAACCACGTGCTGACCAAGCGCATGCGCCGCCCCAGTCAACTCATTGCTCTCACGGAGGCCCAACGTGCTCTGGGTCGCCCTCGTCATCTCGCCTACGCCACCGCCAGAACCACCGCCGACGCCATCGCCCGAGCTGCCAGCCTCGCCTGACCCCCTCGATGGCCTCGCCCTCTGGTGTCTCCAGTTCACCCCGCGGGTGGCCAAGGCCGAAGGTTGCGCCATCGTCATGGAGGTGCAGGCCAGCCTGAAGCTGTTCAAAGGCGAGGTCGCGCTCAAGGCGCGCATCGGTGACGAGGCGCCTGACCTTGGCGTCATCGGTATCGGCTGGGCGCCCAACGCCATGGCCGCGATGCTGCTCGCCCGCTGTGGCGTCCTGGATCTGTGCGATCGCGGCCTCCAGGCCGTTCTGGACCCGTTGCCGCTCATCGAGCTGACCGCTGCCGCCCGACATGCCGAGGTGCTGTCCCGCATGGGCGTGAACACGCTCGGCCAACTGCGACGACTTCCTCGTGACGGCGTCAGCCGGCGATGGGGCGATGCCGTCCTCACCGCGCTGGATCAGGCCTATGGACGCCTGCCTCAGGCACACAAGTGGGAAGTGATCCCGAAGACGTTCAGCATTCGCTACGAGCTGCCTGCACGTGAGGACAACGGACCTGCGCTCCTCGCTTATGCGCGGCCCATGCTGATGCAGATGTGTGGGTGGTTGTCTGCACTCCATGCTGGCGCCGAGGGCTACACCCTGAGGTGGGTGCACGACTCCATGCGCGCCAAAGACGCGGGCGACGGCGGCGAGGTCACCATCCGTTCTGCCGGGCCGATGCGAGATCTGGAGCATTTCACGCGGCTGCTGGCCGAGCACCTGGCCAAGCTAGAGCTGCTCGCGCCGGTGGGCGAGCTTCGCCTCGATGCGGTGGGTGTCGAGCACGTCACCGAGCAATCGATGTCGCTGCTGCCGCAGAGCCTCGGTGACGGCGAATCCCTGATCTTGCTGGCAGAGCGCCTCGCTGCTCGCTTCGGGCCCGAGTGCGTCCTCAAGCCCTACCTCGCCGACGACCATCGCACACAGTACGCCGTGCATTGGTCGCCGGCCGCCAAGCGCCGCCCTCGCAAGCCAGAGCCGGTACCGGAACTGAACGCACCCACGATCCTGCAAGACGAGCCGATCCGCTTGGCAGTTCGGGAAGGCTGCCCGCACTACCAGGGGCCCCTCACTCTGCTCACTGGCCCTGAGCTGGTGGAGTGCGGCTGGTGGGATCGCGTCCCTGGGACGTCGACCACCCGCAGCCAGCAGCGCGACTACTGGGTCGCGGTCTCGGAGACCGCCGGCACGCTGTCCATCTTCTGCACGCAGATGGATGACGGCGAGCTGGCGTGGTTCCTCGATGGCGCCTACGCCTGAGCCCATGGTGAGGCGATGGCCGATCTTCCTGAATACGCCGAGCTGCGTTGCGTCAGCAACTTCAGCTTCCAGAAGGGAGCCAGCCATCCCCAGGAGCTGATCGAGCGCGCCCACCAGCTCGGCTACTCGGCCATCGCCATCACTGACGAATGCAGCGTCGCGGGCGTGGTCCGCGCCCACGTCGAGGCCAAAGAGCGGGGCATGAAGCTCCTGATCGGCAGCCAGTTCGCCGTGGCCTGCGACTTCCCGTTCACGCTGATCGTCCTCGCCTGCAACATCAATGGCTACGGCAACCTCTGCCAGTTCATCTCCGAGCGCAGGCGTGCGGCCAAGAAGGGCACCTACAAGGTCACATTGGAAGACATCCAGCTTGGAGCCTTAGATGACTGTGTGGTGGTCGCCTGCCCAGATCGCCATGCCAAGCAGGAGGGCCTGATCCAGCTCGGTCGGTGGCTGCTGAAGCACTTCATCGGCCGTGCCTGGCTCGGTCTTGATCAGCTCAGGCGCAGTGACGACGAGATCCGCCTCGAGCGCATGCGGACGGCCAGCGCCGAGACCGCCATCCCGTTGGTGGCGGTCGGTGACGTCACCATGCACGTGCGTGGTCGCAAGGCGCTGATGGACGTCATGACCGCGGTGCGCCTGCGCAAGCCGCTGACGGAGTGCGGCAAGGCGCTGGACATCAATGCCGAGCGCCACCTCCGCACCCGAGGCCGCCTGGCGCGAACCTTTCCTGCGGACCTGATCGCCGAGACGCTGCAGGTCGCGCACCGCTGCGACTTCTCGCTCGAGGAGATTCGCTACAACTACCCGCGCGAGGTCGTGCCTGAGGGTGAGACGCCGGCAGGCTACCTGCGGCGCATCACCTATGAGGGCGCAGGCAGACGGTGGCCCAATGGCGTGCCGGCTTCTGTGAACGAGCAGATCGAGCGCGAGCTCGACTTGATCACTGAACTTCGCTACGAGCACTACTTCCTGACCGTGGCGGACATCGTCCGGTTCGCAAGGAGCCAAAACATCCTCTGCCAGGGGCGTGGATCAGCTGCGAACTCGGTGGTTTGCTATTGCACAGGCGTGACCGAGGTCGACCCCGCACGGATGTCGACGCTGCTCGAACGCTTCATCAGCCGCGAGCGCGACGAACCGCCCGACATCGACATCGATTTCGAACACGAGCGCAGGGAAGAGGTGATTCAGTACCTCTATGACCGGTACGGCAGAGAGCGTGCTGCGCTGACGGCCGTCGTCATCTCCTACCGAACCAAGAGCGCGCTGAAGGACGTTGGCAAGGCGCTCGGGTTCGAACTGCCGCTGCTGCAGAAGCTCAACGACAACTTCCCTTGGTGGGAGGAAGAGGTCGAGCCGCGCAAGCTGCTCGAGGTCGGCATCGACCCCAACGACCTTGGCGTGAAGCAGCTGGTTGCGCTGGTCCGGCAGATCCTGAACATGCCGCGCCACATGTCGCAGCACCCAGGTGGGTTCGTGTTGAGCAACGGGCCCCTGACCCGTCTGGTGCCGGTCGAGAACGCCAGCATGGTCGACCGCACGATCATCCAGTGGGACAAAGATGACATCGATGCGGTCGGCCTCATGAAGGTCGACGTGCTCGGCCTGGGGATGTTGACGGCGATCCGCAAGACGTTGGAGAAGGTCAGCGAGACCAAGGGCTTCGAGTTCGTCATGCAGGACATCCCTGCTGAGGATCCGACGACCTACGACATGATCTGCAAGGCCGACACGATGGGCGTCTTCCAGATCGAATCGCCGGCTCAGATGGCCATGTCGCCGCGGCTGCTACCAAGGATCTTCTATGACCTAGTCATCGAGGTAGCCATCGTCAGGCCTGGCCCCATCCATGGCGGGATGGTGCATCCCTACTTGAACAGGCGGCAGGGACTCGAGCCGGTGACGATCCCGAGCAAGGAACTGATCCCTGCTCTAGAGCGAACGCTGGGCGTGCCCATCTTCCAGGAACAGGTCATGCAGATCGCCATGATCGCCGCCGGCTACACGGGCGGCGAGGCCGATGGGCTGCGCCGGGATATGGCCGCCTGGAGACGCAAAGGCGGTCTCAAGAAGCACTACGACAAGATCACCGAGGGTATGGCGGCGCGAGGCTACGACCCAGATTTCGCGGAGTCGGTGTTCAAGCAGATCGAGGGCTTCAGCGAGTACGGCTTCCCGGAGTCGCATGCCGCGTCCTTCGCGTTGTTGGTCTACGCGAGCTGCTGGCTCAAATGCCACCACCCGATGGAGTTCTTCGCCGCCATGGTGAACTCACAGCCGCTCGGGTGCTACAGCACCAGCGAACTCCTGCAAGACGCTAGGCGCCACGACGTCGTGGTGCTGCCTGTCGACGTCATGTACAGCGACTGGGACTGCGTGCTGGAGCCTTGTGCCAGCGGCACGGCTGTGCGTCTGGGCATGAGGATCATCAAGGGGCTGCAGCTGGAGTCGGCGACGGCGATCTGCGCGGCCAGGCACGACATGCCATTTCAGAACACTGATGACCTGGCGCGCCGCTCAGGCCTCAACCAGCAGCAACTCACCGTGCTGGCCTCGGGCGACGCGCTGGCCAGCCTGAGTGGGCATCGACGACAACAGGTGTGGACCGCGTCAGCGCTGCAGGTGGTGCCGCCTCTGCTCAAGGATGCGCCGGTGCACGAGGACTATCTCGAGCTGCCGCCCGCGCCCGAAGGCGAAGAGGTGGTCTTTGACTACGACACCCTGCGACTGACGCTGCGGTCACATCCAATGGCACTGCTGCGGCCAGAGCTTCTGGCGATGAGACCGAGACTGCGCTCGTCGTCGCAACTGCAAGACGTGCTGGATGGCCGGGAAGTTCAGACCATCGGCATCGTGACGGCCAGGCAAAGGCCGGAGACCGCCAAAGGCATCATGTTCGTCTCGCTTGAGGACGAGGACGGCAAGATACGTCTGATCGTCTACCCCTCCATCGCAGAGCAGCCGCACCTTCGGCCAGTGGTGCTGGGCTCCAGGCTGATGCTCGTCAAAGGCCGATGGCAGCGGGAGGGCACCGTGTGCAACATCATCGCCAAGCACATGGAGGACTGGACTCCGCTATTGGGCGGCCTGGCCACCAAGAGCCGGGATTTCCGATAGGAGCGACTTCCCGTGGGCTTGGGACCTGTCCGTCGAGCGACGCACTACGATGCGTCCACCAACGTCTCTAAGGCCGCGTGGACGCCATGGCAAAAAGACCGCACGACTGGCCAATGGATTGGCATATCCCCGCCCACGGAATCAACCGAGAGGCGTCGCATATCAGCGGCTTGGTTTTCCACTTCGACCACACCACGGTCAATGCCAAGGGCGACACAGCTTGGACCATCGCACTTCAGCCATCAGCAAAGGCAGACAAGCTGAAGGGAACGCTGGGTCAAAAGGCCTTCTCGGACTTCATTGCTGAGCTGTCTGACCAAGCTTTTCAGTTGTGGGCCGAGCTCGGCTATAGCGACGACTCGCCCGAAAGAAGCGAGTACTAAAGCCCGACGTGTGTCTAGACCACAGAGCTGCGGGATGGCAAGGCCGCTGGCCGTAACGACTAACGTAGGTGCTTCACCAGTCGATCGGTGATGGTCTCCCGCATCCTGCTGTGCCGCTCTATCTCATACCCTTGATCCAGCAGCCATTGGCAGTTGCCAGAGGCTCCGCGTCCCTCTTGAAGGGCTTCAAGTCGAATGGCGATTTGCGAAACGCCATGAACGCTTCGTTGGAGCCTGGCTAGTACACGCGACAACACCTGCCTGCCGACGAGCGGATCGTGCGACGACGCGAAGGGATCGTCGCTATCGAGATCCCGCTTCTTGGCGAAGCCGCGGTTGAACTCGGCAATCGTCACGCGCAGCTTTGGTGCGAGCGAGTGGACGTCCATCACCTCCCTCTTCAGCAGGATCTGATAGCCGCTGGCCTGGTCACGGATCCAGAACGCGGACAGCGAGGGGTCCGCCGCGAAGGCGCTGAGTGACGGCTTGGACAGCGTTCTCACACCCATGCACAGGTCGCTGACCCACGGTGACGTCGCGACGATGGAAGCCCGCGACTTGAAGAAGCATGGTCGCGGGTCGTCGCCCAACATGTGTTTGACGTATCCGTAGTCTCGAAGGTGCTTCTGCAAAACGTGGTCACGTACCAGCTCGACGAAGACCCCGTCCCAACCTTGATTTACAACGGCACGCTCGACCTCCTTCATGAAATCAAACAGCTGTCGAAGGTGCGCGTGGGAATAGCGGCGTTCCTTGCGCACGGACCGACAGCTACGGATCTCCCAGGCTGCCACATCCAAACACTGCCGGTCGAACGACATATCCCCTCGCGAGTGGGGGCGCACGCTCTTGCGCATGTATAGGCCGACGTGTCGACAGCCGACCGAACGAAGAGCAACGCCTGACAGTCTTGGACGGCCCGCTTCGCGAGGCCGGATTCGATGGCGCGCAGGTGTCGAAGCTCGTGCAGCTCACGGGGCCTTCCGGCAGCCATCCCGGATTCACCTACTCGGACCTCACCCAGCGCCTCTTGCCGTTGCTGGTACTCGATGCCTATCCGTCCGTCGCCCTGAGCTTTGAGCGTGCCGTGGTGCTCGTGAAAGCTATGCATCCGACTCCAGCCTTCAAGGATGGGGCCAACTGATCCTAGGAACCTGATATGACCACCACTACATCGCCAGTCGACGACACCGCCTGGCTGCGCGAAGCCTTTGTCGACATGCAGGTCGAACTCGAGGTCAAGATTCGGCGTGCCCTTGCATCGATCAGCCACGCCGGGACCAAGGGCGCTGTCAACGAGGACCATTGGATTGATGTCTTTCGCGACTACCTGCCGCACCGGTATGAGATCGCGACCGGCTTCATCATTGACAGCCTTGGAGGCCGGAGTGACCAGATCGACCTGGTCATCTTCGACCGGCACTTCACGCCCACGCTGCTTGACCAGCAGAACCACCGCTACATCCCCGCCGAGGCGGTGTACGGCATCTTTGAATCAAAACCCCACCTCGACAAGAGCTATCTCGAGTACGCCGGTCAGAAGGCCGCGTCCGTGCGGAAGCTGCACCGCACATCTGTGCCCATCGCCCATGCGGGGGGCTCGTATCCGGCTAAACCGCTTTTCCCCATCCTCGCTGGGATCGTGGCTCCGAAGTCCAGTTGGGCGGACGGACTGGGCGCGACCTTCGAGAAAAACCTGCCAACTGACCCCTTGGAGGTTCTCGATTGCGGGGTCGCGCTCGAACATGGCGCGTTCGACGTATACGACGGTGCGCTGAAAACGGCGCCTCAGACGGGCGCGCTCATCTATTTTCTGTTTCGCCTGCTCTCGAAGCTGCAGTCGCTGGGATCAGTCCCGGCTATCGACTGGTCGGCCTACGCGTCGATCATGAAGGCGCCGGCAGTGGCGGTGACGCAGACTCCGTGACGGTGGGCACTAGGCGCAAACGTCGTCTGGTCTGGCAACGGAGCCCGGCCAACAGTCTTGAGATGCCGCGGGCTGTTGGCCGCAGCGAAGCCTATTGATGCCTGTTGGTCAATTGAAAATCGGCATCGCCCAGGTTTGTTGACCGAAGCATGCGCGGCTACCGGTTTAGCTGACCGATTCAGAGGATTGTCGGTCAGCTAAGCTGCCTAACCCATTGATTTTAATAAGACTCCGCTAGCGGGAAAGATGGCGCGGGACAGCCTGGCGGCGCATGCTTCTCGCGTCGGTTGCGGAGCCGGACCTTCGCAGGCCCGAATGGCGCCTGCCGGCGGACATGCCCGTGGACGCCCAATGAAAAACGACCGCCGAGGCGGTCGTTTCTGCGGGAGGCCGGGTGGCTCAGCGCGCGGCGCGGCGGCGGGTCCAGCCCAGGCCGGCCAGTGCGCTCAGGGCCAGGGCAACGCTGGCCGGCTCGGGCAGTTGGCCATTGCCGGGCTCGGCCGTCGTGAAGCTCAGGTCGTCCAGCAGGGCGGTCTCGTCAAGCGCCGAGAACACGATGGTGCGGGCGACGCCCTCGAAGGACATCGAGAGCGGCTGGGTCGGCCAGCTGCAGAAGACGAAGTTGCCGCAGGCCGCTCCCCCCTTCAGGCCGGTGATGCCTGCGCCCAGTTCCTTGCCGTTGGCATCGTAGGCGTGCACGGAGAGGTTGCTGTCCCGCGAACTGCTCGAGAAGACGAAGGACAGGGCGTCGACGAAGCCGTTGGCCGAGGTGAAGGTCAGCGAGCGGGACTGCAGCGGCAGCTGCAGCGTGTCGGTCGGGTCCTTGGCGATGTAGAGCGCGCCACAGCTGCCGCTGCGGATGAAGCTGACGTCGCCGGCGTCCTGGTTGGGGCCGTAGGTGCAGGCCTCGGAAGTGGCCGTCCAGGCGTCGCCGCTGACGGTGACGCCCTTGGTGGCGGCGTACTGCGTGGTCAGCCGCTCCGTCGTCGTGACGTTCTCGAAATCCAGGAAGACCGCGCCGGCCATGGCCGACTGCATGGTGGCGGTCAGGGCGATTGCCAGAAGTTTGCTCGTCGCGCGCATGGCGTTCTCCACAGGTTTGTTCGAGTTGGGTTGTGGGCGGACTGTAAACAAGCGACTTCATGCCGGGCCGGCTGTCTCCCCTTCAATTGGGGGGGAGTCAATACCTCAGGGGCCGCGCTTAGGGGGGATGCCGCGCGATCTGAGCGTGCATATATGAGTCGTTGTGCACGCGCGGACCGAATCAATGCCTTGGCTACACTGCTCGCGGTGGAAACCAAATGGCTTGAAGACTTCGTCAGCCTGGCCGAGACGCGCAGCTTTTCCCGCTCCGCCCAGCTGCGCCATGTGACCCAGCCGGCGTTCTCGCGCCGCATCCAGGCGCTGGAAGCGTGGGCGGGGGTCGACCTCGTGGATCGCTCGTCCTACCCGACGCGGCTGACGGCGGCCGGCGCGACGCTGCTGGCTCAGGCCGTTGACCTGCTGGGTAATCTCCAGGCGACGCGCAACATGCTGCGCAGCCACCAGGCCTCCGACCAGGACATGATCGAGTTCGCCGTGCCGCACTCGCTGGCCTTCTCCTTCTTCCCGCACTGGCTGATGAGCTTGCGCCGCGGCTTCGGCGCCATCAAGTGCCGGCTCAACGCGGCCAATGTGCACGACGCCATGCTGCAGCTCAGCGAAGGCAATTGCGACCTGCTGCTGGTCTATCACCATGCCAGCCAGCCGCTGCAACTGGACCCCGAGCGCTACCAGATGGTGTCGCTCGGCCACGAGACACTCTCGCCCTATGCCAAGGCCGACAGCCAGGGCGAGCCGATGTTCCGGCTGCCTGGCCGCCCGGGCCAGAAGATTCCCTTCCTCAGCTATGCCTCTGGCGCCTATCTGGGCCGGCTCGTCGAGCTCATCGTCAAGGAAGCCGACTGTGCGCTGAACCTGGACGCCATCTACGAGACCGACATGGCCGAAGGCCTGAAGGCCATGGCCCTCGAAGGCCACGGCTTCGCCTTCCTGCCCGCCAGTTCGGTGCAAAAGGAGCTGGCCAGCGGTCGCCTTGTCGCGGCCGCGGCACCGGGGACTTTCAGCGTCAGCATGGAGCTGCGCATCTACCGCGAGAAGCCCGAGCTTTCGCGCCGGAGCAAACCTGCCTCCTTGGCTTTGTGGGACTATCTGTCGTCCCAGGCATGAGTTCATCCGGCTTCGGCATGCGTCGTGTAAACCCGTATTCGGGCTGAACGCGGCGCGTGGTCTGCTTACGCCTGTTATCGATATCCACTTCCTGTTGTTGGAGTCTCCATGAAGAAAGTTCTGCTCGTCGCGGCCCTGTTTGCCGGCATCTCGGCCGTGCATGCCGAAGACACGCTGAAGAAGATCAAGGACAGCGGCGCGATCACCATGGGTGTGCGCGAATCCTCGGGCCTGTCCTACACCATCGGTGACGGCAAGTACGTGGGTTATCACATCGACGTCTGCGAGCGCGTCATCGCCGACCTGCGCAAGCAACTGGGCGGCAAGATCGAGGTCAAGTACCAGCCGGTCACTTCCGCCAACCGCATCCCGCTGACCGTCAACGGCACCGTGGACCTGGAGTGCGGCTCCACCACCAACAACGCCGCCCGCCAGAAGGACGTCGCCTTCGCCGTGACGACCTATGTGGAAGAAGTGCGCATCGCCGTGAAGGCCAACTCCGGCATCACCAACATCGGCCAGCTCAACGGCAAGACCGTCGCGACGACCACCGGCACGACTTCGGTGCAGACCCTGCGCAAGCATGAGCGCGCCACGGGTGTGGACTTCAAGGAAGTGTTCGGCAAGGACCACGCCGACAGCTTCCTGCTGCTGGACTCCGGCCGCGCCGACGCCTTCGTCATGGACGGCTCCATCCTGGCCAAGAACATCGCCACATCCAAGAACCCGGCTGACTTCAAGATCGTCGGCGAAGTGCTGTCGGTCGAGCCCATCGCCATCATGATGCGCAAGGACGACCCCGCCTTCAAGAAGGCCGTGGACGACAGCATCAAGGGCATGATGAAGTCGGGCGAGCTGGCCAAGCTCTACGACAAGTGGTTCCTGCAGCCCATCCCGCCGACCAACACCAAGATCGGCCTGCCGCTGTCCGCCGCTACCAAGGACGCCTGGGCCAACCCGAACGACAAGCCGATGGAAGACTACGCGAAGAAGTGATTCGCGTATCGACTTGAACCACCACAAAGCGGGTGCCTGGCACCCGCTTTGTCTTAGATAGAAGGCTTGAGGAGAGGGCCATGAGTTGGGACTGGCAGTTCTACTGCAATGACACCGCCACAGGAGAGGCGGTCGCCGGCTGCTTCGGGCCTGGCGGCAAGGAGCAGACCTATCTGCAATGGATGCTGCATGCCTGGGGCTGGACGCTGAGCATCTCGGTGCTGGCGCTGATACTGGCGCTGGTCGTGGGCTCGCTGATCGGGATCGCGCGCACGGCCCCCAACAAATGGCTGGCGCGTTTCGGTGAGGCGTGGACAGAGCTCTTCCGCAACATCCCGCTGCTGGTCCAGGTCTTCCTCTGGTACCACGTGCTGCCGGCACTGATTCCCGTGCTCAAGTCTCTTCCCCCTTCGGTACTCGTCGTATTTGCGCTTGGTTTTTTCACCAGCGCGCGAATAGGCGAGCAGGTGAAGGCAGGTATCAAGACCTTGCCGACGGGTCAACGCTATGCGGGCCTGGCAATGGGCATGACATTGCCTCAGACCTACCGTTTCGTGCTGCTGCCGATGGCGTTTCGCATCGTCATCCCGCCGCTCACCAGCGAAAGCATGAACATCGTCAAGAACTCCGCCGTGGCTTTCGCCGTCAGCATCCCCGAGCTGGCGCAGTTCGCGCAGCAGGCGGGTGAGGAAACCGCGCGCTTCGAGGAGATCTATATCCCCGTCACGCTGCTGTATTTCCTCTCCGCCTTCGCGATCAACCGCGTCGCCAAGTTCATCGAGGCGCGCGTGCGCATCCCCGGCCAGTCGGGAGGCAAGTGATGCTGAATCTCGACTATTCCTTCCTGAACTGGGCGGTTATCCAGAGCTTCGTCGCCAAGGGCTTCTGGTTCTCCATCCAGCTGACGCTGGTGGCCATGATCGGCGGCATCGTCCTCGGCACGCTGCTGGCCATGATGCGGCTTTCCAGCCACCGCTGGATGTCGGTGCCGGCGGCGTTCTACGTCGATACGCTGCGCTCCATCCCGCTGGTGATGGTGATCCTCTGGTTCTTCCTGCTGATCCCCAAACTGGTTGGCCCGCTGGGCGGCCAGATGTCGGCCTTCATCACGTTCACGCTGTTCGAGGCGACTTACTACTCCGAGATCATGCGCGCCGGCATCCAGAGCGTGTCCAAGGGTCAGGTGAATGCCGGCTACGCGGTGGGCATGACCTACGGCCAAAGCATGCGCTACGTCGTACTGCCCCAGGCCTTCCGCAACATGCTGCCGGTGCTTCTGACGCAGACCATCATCCTGTTCCAGGATACGTCGCTGGTTTATGCGGTCGGCGAGTACGACCTTCTCAAGGGCTTCGAGAGTCTGGGTCGCAACTTCAACCGGCCGGTCGAAACCTACCTCGTCGCCGCCGTCGTCTATTTCGTCATCTGCTTCGGCCTGTCGCAGCTCGTACGCCGCCTGCAGAAGAAGATCGCCATCATCCGTTGAGCATTGAGTCCGCCATGATCGACATCAAGAACATCTCCAAGTGGTACGGCAGCTTCCAGGTGCTGACCGAGTGCACGACGACCATCCAGAAGGGCGAGGTCGTCGTCGTCTGCGGGCCGTCGGGCTCGGGCAAGTCGACGCTGATCAAGACCGTCAACGCGCTGGAGCCTTTCCAGAAGGGCGACATCGTCGTCGACGGCATCTCCATCGCCGACCCCAAGACCAATCTGCCCAAGCTGCGCTCGCGCGTCGGCATGGTGTTCCAGCACTTCGAGCTGTTCCCGCACCTGTCGGTGACCGAGAACCTGACCATTGCCCAGATCAAGGTGCTGGGCCGCTCGGTGGAGGACGCCAAGACCCGCGGCCTGAAGATGCTGGACCGCGTGGGTCTGAGCGCACACAAGGACAAGTTCCCCGGTCAGCTGTCCGGCGGCCAGCAGCAGCGCGTGGCCATCGCCCGGGCGCTGTCGATGGACCCCATCGTCATGCTGTTCGACGAACCCACCTCGGCGCTGGACCCGGAAATGGTCGGCGAAGTGCTGGACGTGATGGTGCAGCTCGCCCACGAGGGCATGACCATGATGTGCGTGACCCACGAGATGGGCTTCGCCAAGCGCGTCAGCAACCGCGTCATCTTCATGGACGCCGGCAAGATCATCGAGGACTGCAGCAGCAGCGACTTCTTCAACAAGCCCGAGGAGCGCTCGCCGCGCGCCAAGGACTTCCTCGCCAAGATCCTTCAGCACTGAGGGCGTCGCAATGAGCAGCGTCGGCACCGGTTGGAAAGAGATCATCGGCGCCGACGAGTCGTCTCGTCATGCCGAGGCGGCCCGGATGATGGCCGCGATGCAGAAGCGCAAGGACGAGCGCTATGGCCCCGGTCGCGCCCTGCACCGCAAGGCGCTGGCCGCCGTGCGCGGCAATCTGCGCGTGCTGGATGGCCTGCCCGAGCATGCCCGTCACGGCCTGTTTGCCACGCCGGGCGAGCATGAGGTCTGGGTGCGCCTGTCCAACGGCGCCCTGGACAAGCAGAGCAACCGCCGCCCCGACATCCGCGGCTTCGCGATGCGGGTCTTCGGCGTCGACGGTGAAGCCGCGTTGGGTGGCCGAACCGATCACCAGGACATCTCGCTGATCAACCAGGTGGCCTTCGCCTTCCCGGACAGCCGCCATTTCTTTGGCCTCATCGAAGCGGCTGGCCGCAGCCCCGGCGCCGTCATCGGCTGGATGTTCAAGACCTTCGGCTTGGTCGGCGGCTTCAAGCAGCTCAAGAAGCTGGCGGCCACCGCCGGCAAGCCCTTCACCGGCTTTGCGACCGAGGCCTTTGCCAGCACCCTGCCCATCAGCTGTGGGCCGGCCGCCGTCAAGGTCCGCCTGTTGCCGCCGGCCGGGCACAAGCCGCGCGCCGACGTCAACGGCGACTGGGCCGGCGACCTCACCGCCCAGGCCGCAGCCGGGCCGCTGAAGTACCGGCTGCAGCTGCAGTTCTTCGTCGACGAGGCGCGCACGCCGCTGGAAGATGCCAGCGTCGAATGGCCCGAGTCCGCGGCGCCTTTTGTCGACGTGGCCGAGCTCATGCTGGAAGCGCCGTCGACCGACGTCGACTTCATCGCCCGCGTCGAGGCCGGTGTCTTCGACCCCTGGCAGGCCCTGGCCGCGCACAAGCCTCTGGGCGAGGTCATGCGTGCCCGCAAGGTCGCCTATTTCAGCAGCCAGCAGGCGCGCGGCGCGGCTTAGGGCTTGAAGCGCCGCGCCACCTCGACGGCGGCTGTGTCGACCATGCCGACGAAGCGCGCGACCTTGCCGTCGCGCAGCGTGAACAGGTGCACCCAAGGCGTCTCGAACACGCCTTGCCCCGGCTTGGCGCGCGTGCGCTCCCAGCCCAGCACGGTGACGTGATCGGGGCCGGCGAAGAACTCGCGCGGCTCGAAGGCCTGGATGTCGTCGAACTCGGCCACCAGGCCGAACCAGCGCAGCAGGGCCTGCTGGCCCTGGAACTGGCCGATATAAGGCAGATCGAGGCTGCCCAGCATGGTCCAGTCGACATCGGGGGTGCACAGGCTCAGCAGCCCTTCCACGTCGCCGCGGCCAAAGGCGGCGTACATGGACTGGATGACCTGGGTCGGGGTCGTCGGCATGGCGGTCTCCTGATGGGGTAACCGCCATTACGCGGCTGGATCAGCCGCGGATGCGTCACAGGAACATGCCGCCCGAGGCTTCGATGCGCTGGCCGGTGATCCAGCCCGCACCCGCCCGCATCAGCGCTGCCGCCGCGCCGCCGATGTCCTCGGCCTCGCCGACCCGGCCCAGGGCCGTGACCGAGGCGACGAAGCGGTTCAGCTCCGCGTTGTCGCGCACGGCGCCGCCGCCAAAGTCGGTGGCGATGGCACCCGGCGCCAGCGTGTTGACGCGGATGCCGCGCGTCGCCAGTTCCTTGGCCTGGTAGCGGCTCAGCACTTCGATGGCGCCCTTCATGGCGGCATAGGCGCCATAGCCCGGGATGGTGAAGCGGGCCAGGCCGCTGGAGATGTTCAGGAGGCTGGCGCCGTCGGCGAGCAGCGGCAGCAGGGCCTGGGTCAGGAAGAAGGGACCCTTGAGGTGAATGTTCAGCAGCATGTCGAACTGGGCCGTCGTCGTCTCGGCGAAGCTGGCGTGGGCACCGGCGCCGGCGTTGTTGATGAGGCCGTGCAGGCGGCTCTCGCCCCAGGCGGCCAGGCCGGCCTTCACGCGCTCGGCAAAGGCCGGGAAGCTGGCCGCGTCAGCCACGTCCAGCGGCAGGGTCAGGGCGCGCTGGCCCAGGGCCTGGATCTGGTCGACGACGGCCTCGGCCTTGGCGGCGGCGTCACGGTAGGTCAGCACGATGTCGTGGCCGTCGCGGGCCAGGGCCAGGGCCATCTGGGCACCCAGGCCGCGGCTGCCGCCGGTGATCAGGGTGATGGGCGTGGAAGTCATGGTTCTCTCCATGGGGTGGACGATGGAGAGAATTTATTGTTCTTGGCCCATTGGATAAAGTTGGATTAATCGAAATGACTGTGTTCCGAATGGCGTCCAATCTGGATCTGAATGCGCTGCGCGTCTTTCTGCAGGTGGCCGAACTGGCTCATTTCAGCCGTGCGGCCGAAGAGCTGGGCCTGCCCAAGGGCCGGGTCAGCCAGATCGTGCGCGAGCTGGAGGCCCAGCTCGGCACGCGGCTTTTCCAGCGCACCACGCGGCGGGTCAGCCTGACCTCGGACGGCGAGCTGCTGGCCGAGCGCGCCCGGGCCCTGCTGGCCGATGCCGGCGAGATCGAGGCGCTCTTCCAGCAGGACCGGCAACTGGGCGGGCGGCTGCGTGTGGACCTGCCGGTGCGTCTGGCCCTGGATGTCGTGCTGCCGGCCCTGCCGGGCTTTTTGGCCGAGCACCCCGGCCTGCAGGTCGAGCTGAGCTGCACCGACCGGCGTGTCGACCTGGTGGAGGAGGGCTTTGACTGCGTGCTGCGCGTCGGCGCCGTGCACGACCCCATGCTGGTCGCCAAGCCGGTGGGCCAGCTGACGATGATGAACGTCGCCAGCCCGGCCTACCTGGCGCGCCGCGGCATGCCCGCCACGCCGCAAGACCTCGTCGCCCAGGGCCATGAGCTGGTGCACTACAGCCAGACCTGGGCCGACCGTCGGCCGCGCTTCGACTGGGTGGACGCCGAGGGCCGCTCGTACAGCCTGGCCCTGCCGGCGCGCGTCAGCGTCAACCACACCGACGCCTACGAGGTCGCTGCCCTGGCCGGGATGGGCATCGTTCAGGCCCCCTGCGTGGGCATGCGCGCGGCGGTGGCGGATGGGCGGCTGGTGCGCCTGCTGCAGGGCTACGAGCCCGCGCCCATGCCGGTGCAGCTGGTCATGAGCCAGCGCCGCAACACGCGGCGGCGGGTGCGCGTCTTCATGGACTGGCTGACCGGGCTGCTGCTGGCCCACCTGGGCGACGACAATCCCGACCCATCATGACCGACATCCTCACCCTGACCCGTCCCGACGACTGGCATCTGCACCTGCGCGACGAGGCGGCGCTGGCCAGCGTCCTGCCCTACACGGCGCGCCAGTTCGCCCGCGCCATCGTCATGCCCAATCTGCGCCCGCCGGTGACGACGGCCGCCCAGGCCGTGGCCTACCGCAAGCGCATCCTGGCGGCCCTGCCGCAGGGCAGCGACTTCCAGCCGCTGATGACGATGTACCTGACGGACAACACGCCGCCGGACGAGATCAAGCGCGCCAAGGACGCCGGCGTCGTCGCCCTCAAGCTCTATCCGGCCGGTGCCACGACCAACAGCGATGCCGGCGTGACCGACATCCGCAAGACCTACAAGACGCTGGAAGCCATGCAGCGCGAAGGCCTGCTCTTCCTGGTGCACGGCGAGGTGACCGATGGTGACATCGACGTCTTCGACCGCGAGGCCGTGTTCGTCGACCGCGTCATGACGCCGCTGCGTGCGGCCATGCCCGAGCTCAAGGTCGTGTTCGAGCACATCACCACCAAGGAAGCGGCCCAATACGTGACGGACAGCGACCGCTACACGGCAGCCACCATCACGCCCCAGCACCTGCTCTACAACCGCAACGCCATCTTCACCGGCGGCCTGCGCCCCCACTACTACTGCCTGCCCGTGCTCAAGCGCGAGGAGCATCGCCAGGCCCTGCTGAAGGCCGCGGGCTCGGGCCTGCCGAAATTCTTCCTCGGCACCGACAGCGCGCCCCACGCCGCCCAGCTGAAGGAGAACTCGGTCTGCGGCGCCGGCTGCTTCACGGCCATCTCGGCGCTGGAGCTTTATGCCGAGGCCTTCGAGGCCATCGGCGCCCTGGACAAGCTCGACGCCTTCGCCGGCCACCACGGCCCCGACTTCTATGGCCTGCCGCGCAACACCGGCACCGTGACGCTCAAGCGCGAGCCCTGGACCCTGCCGTCCGCCGTGCCCTTCGGCGAGGCTCAACTCAAGCCCCTGCGTGGTGGCGAAACCCTGAACTGGAAGCTGATTGCATGAAGAAGGTTGCCTTCCTCGTCGACTTCGACAACGTCGCGACCGACGTCATCGAACAGGCCCTGCAGATGTGCTTCAAGGACTACGAGGCCGTCCACATCCGCCGCGCCTACTGCAATGCCGAGCAGGCCCACCACCAACAGGCCTTCATGAAGCGCCTGGGCCTGCGTGCCATCGTCAACCTGGCCATTGGCAAGAACTCCACCGACATTGCGCTGGCCGTCGATGCCATGGACATCGCCATCACCGAAAAGCCCGATGTCATCGTGCTGGTGTCCTCCGACAGCGACTTCGCGCCGCTGGTGCTGAGGCTGCGCGAGAAGGGTGCCTGGCTGCGCGGCTTCGGCCAGTACGGCAAGACCGGCGACGGCGTCATCCAGATCTACGATCAGTTCAACGAACTGGCCCATGACAGCGGCCGCTCGGCGCCGAAACCCGCCGCCAAGCGTGAGCGGACCCGCAAGGCTGCTGCCCCCAAGCCGGCCGCCAAGAAGGCCGCGGCGCCCAAGGCCGAGGCCCCGGTGCCCAAGCCAGCTCCGATTCCGGCCTCCCCGCCCAAGGCTGCGGCAGCCCCCGCGCCCCAGGCCGCCGCGGCCCCGGCGCCGGTCGACGCCCATGTGGCGGCGGCCAAGGAGATCAACGCCGTGCTGGCCCTGCTGCCGAAGTTGGCCGACGGCCAATGGCATGACCTCGGCGCGGCGGCCAAGGCGCTGAAGGCCGCTGGGCTGCTGCCCAAGTCGGCACCGGCGACCAAGCTGTTCCGCAAGCACCCGCAGGCCTTCCAGCTGCAGCCCGAGAAGCAGCCCAACCAGGTGCGTTTCGGCCACGGATGATCGATCCCGACTGGGGGCGGCCCTGGTTTGCGCCCTATCGCGACGTGGCCGAGGCGGTCATCCAACGCCTGCAAACCGGTCAACCGGTACACCAGGCCCTGGGCCATGAACGCTTCGAGCCGGCCAGCCCGCTGGCCGTCGGCTACGAGCAGCACATTGGCGCCACCGGCCGCGTGCCGACGCGCGACAACGCCCATGACCTCTTCAACGGCCTGGTCTGGCTGCGCTGCCCGGGTTTCAAGGCGGCATTGAACCGCGTCCATCTCGCGGCACCGCCTGCTCCACCCGGCCGCCGCGGTCCGCTGCGCGATGCGCTGACCCTGCTGGACGAAAGCGGTTTGCTGCTGGCCGCGCCTCGCCCGCTGCGACGCGCCTTGGAGTCCCGGGACTGGCAGGCCCTCTTCGTGACCCACCGCGTGCTGTGGCAACAGGTGCAAGTGCTGGTTGTCGGCCATGCGCTGCTGGAAAAGCTGCTGGCGCCGCGCAAGCCCTTGTGCGCGCGCGTGCTTTTTGTCGACGACATCGAGGCGCCGGCCCTGCCCGAGGTGCTGGTTCCGGCCCTGCTGCCGCCTCTGCCCGTGCTGGGCATCCCCGGCTGGTGGCCCCCGAATGAGGTGCCGGCTTTCTACGCTGACGAATGGGTCTTCCGCCCGAAGCGGCTAGCATCGGCAGCCTCCACGGGAGGTCTCGTTTGCTGAAGTCCTGTCTGAAGTCCCTGCTGGGTGCGGCGCTTGCCGGCCTGGTCCTCGCTGCCGGCGCCCAGTCGCCGCCACCGCCCGCGCCCGTCGCTCCCAGCCCGCAACCGCCGCAGGCCCAGCCCCAGGCCCAGCAGCCGCCGACCGTCTCGGCCAGCGCGCGCCGGCTGTACGAGCGCAGCAAGGGCCAGCTGTTGCAGATCCGAACCCTGCTGAAGACCCAGGACAGTCAGGCCTCGGTCGGCTCGGGCTTCGTGGTCAGCAACGAGGGCCACATCGTCACCAACTACCACGTCATCAGCCAGTTCGCGCTGGAGCCGGACAGCTACCGGCTGCGCTACGCGACGACCGATGGCCAGGGCGGGGCGCTGGAGCTGCTGGATTTCGACGCCCGCCGCGACCTTGCCTTGCTGCGGGCGGTGGACGATGGCCTGAAGGGCCGTGGCGCCCTGGGCTTTCGGCCGCAGAACCAGCCGCTGGCCAAGGGCGAGCGCATCTACTCCATGGGCAACCCGCACGACGTGGCCTTTGCCGTTGTCGAGGGCAACTACAACGGCCTGGTGGAGCGCAGCTTCGACCCGCTGATCTACTACGCGGGCGGCATCAACCCCGGCATGAGCGGCGGCCCGGTGCTGGACGAGGACGGCCTCGTCGTCGGCGTCAATGTGTCGACGCTGCTGTTCGCCCAGCAGGTCAGCTTCCTGGTGCCGGGCGAGTTCGCCGAGAGCCTGGTCAAGCGCAGCATCGCCGCCAAGCCCATCCGCAGCGCGGCCTGGGGTCGGCTGCGCGACCAGCTCACCAAATACCAGGACGAGCTCGTCACCCGCTTCCTCGCGGCGCCCTGGGAAAGCGCCAACCACGACCGCTACCGTTTGCCCGTGCCCAAGCAGGACTTCATGCGCTGCTGGGGGCGGGGCACCTCGGCCGACACCAAGGGCCTGGACTTCGAGCGCTCGCAATGCCGCATGGACCATGCCCTCTTCGTCAGCGGCAACCTGCAGACGGGCTGGCTGGACATGTCCCACGAGGCCTATGACGGCACCAAGCTCGGCGCACTGCGCTTCTCGCGCCAGTACTCGGGGAGCTTCCGCAACGAGCGCCTGGGCAGCGCCGACAAGTCGCGCACCGCGCCCTACTGCGAGGAGCAGTTCGTCGACCGCGACGGCCTGCCGCTGCGCGCCGTCGTCTGCCTGCGCGCCTACCGCAAGCTGGAGGGCCTGCACGACCTCAGCATCCTCGTGACGACGGTGGACTCGCCCACCGAAGGCGCCCTGGGCCGCTTCGACGCCCGCGGCGTCAGCTTCGACAACGCGCTCAAGCTGGCAGCGCACTACCTGGAAGGTTTCGCGTGGACCAAGAGCAGCAAGACCAAGTGACACCGACGCCGCCCGTGGTGGCCGCGCCGGCCGCTGCCGTCGTCGAGCTGCTGGGCCGCGACGGCCGCGCCGCCCTGGTGCAGCGCGTGACGCACTGGCCGGTGCGCATCGGCCGCTCGCCGGCCTGCGACATCGTGCTGGACGACGGCCATATCGCGGCCGAACACGCCGAACTGCATCTCGCCCCCGGTGGCGGCGTGCAGCTGAAACTGCTGGACAGCCGCAACGGCGGCACGGTGGCCGGCAAGCGCCTGCACGCCGGCGAAGAGGCCCCGCTGCCCGAGGGTGGCGCCTTCCAGCTGGCGGCCTGTTCGCTGCGCCTGCGCACCAGTGCCGACGCACTGGCGCCCGAGCAACTGCTGTTCGTGCAGCCGGTGCGCCACTGGGCCCTGCTGCCCCTGCTGCTGCTGTCCATGCTGTTCTTCCAGTGGCTGGATCGCTGGAGTTCCGTCGACCCGGATTCACGCTGGATCGACTACGCCTCGCCGCTGCTGGGGCCGCTGGCCTTCGTGCTGGCCTGGGCCGGGCTGTGGTCGCTGGCCAGCCAGCTTTTCCAGCATCGCTTCCCGTTCACGACGCATCTGCGCCGCGCCCTGCTCGTCATCGTCGCGCTGCAGGTGCTGGAGTGGGTGCTGCCGGGCATCGCCTATGCCTTCTCCTGGCCGCGGCTGATGGTCATCGAGTCGCTGTCGACGCCGGTGGCCGGCGCCTTCCTGATCGCCTGGCATGCCCGCCTGGTGTGGCCGGGCGCGCGGCGCATCCTGAACGGCGGCATTGCGGCCCTGCTGCTGCTGGGCCTGGGTCTGCAGTTCGGCGGCCGCCAGGAGCAGCAATACGTCCTCGGTCCGCCTTATCTGGCCAGCCTGCCGCCGCCGGCCCTGCGCCTGGTGTCGCCCAAGCCGCCCGAAGACCTCATCGAGTCGCTGAAGCCGCTGAAGGCCGAGCTCGCCAAGCAGGCGCGCAAGGACAACGAAGGCACGGTGGACGATGACACCGGCAGTGAATAACCTGACTTACCCAGCGGCTGCCGTGGAACTGGCTTTGCCAGGCCACTGGCGGCGCCCCCTTGAGGGGGCCGGCGAAGCCGGTAGGGGGTGGGCTCAGTTAGGCAGGAAGCCGTCGACCGACAGATAGCGCTCGCCGGTGTCGTAGTTGAAGCCCAGCACCCGCGCATTCGCGGGCAGCTCGGGCAGCTTCTGCGCGATGGCGGCCAGCGTTGCACCGCTGGAGATGCCGACGAGCAGGCCTTCCTCACGGGCGCAGCGGCGGGCGTATTCGCGTGCGGCCTCGGCCTCGACCTGGATCACGCCGTCCAGCAGGGCCGTGTCCAGCACCGCCGGGATGAAGCCCGCGCCAATGCCCTGGATGGGGTGGGGGCTGGGCTGGCCGCCGCTGATGACGGGCGAGGCGCTGGGCTCGACCGCATAGACCTTCAACTGCGGCCAGGCGGCCTTCAGCACCTGGGCACAGCCCGTGATGTGGCCGCCGGTGCCGACGCCGGTGATCAGCACGTCCAGGCCGTCGGGAAAATCGCGCAGGATCTCCTGGGCCGTCGCCTTCACGTGCACGGCCGGGTTGGCCGCGTTCTCGAACTGCTGCGGCATCCAGGAGCCGGGGTGCTGCTCCAGCAGCTCGCGGGCGCGGGCGATGGCGCCCTTCATGCCCTTCTCGCGCGGCGTCAGGTCGAAGCTGGCGCCATAGGCCAGCATCAGGCGGCGGCGCTCGACGCTCATGCTGTCGGGCATGACGAGGATGAGCTTGTAGCCCTTGACGGCGGCCACCATGGCCAGGCCGACGCCGGTGTTGCCCGAGGTCGGCTCGATGATGGTGCCGCCGGGCTTGAGCAGGCCGCGGGCCTCGGCGTCCTCGATCATGGACAGGGCGATGCGGTCCTTGATGGAGCCGCCCGGGTTGCTGCGCTCGGACTTGACCCAGACCTCGGCATCGCCGAAGAGGCGCTGCAGACGGATGTGCGGCGTGTTGCCGATGGTGTCGAGGATGCTGGCGGCTTTCATCGGGGGGAACTCCTGAGCGGGAATACGCCGCAGTTTGCCAGCCGCGCCGGACTTGCGGTCCGAGCGCTGGGCCGCTCCCGAGCCGGCCCGCCATGGCGATGTGCTTGCCGGTCAATCCGGCAAGCATCGCCGTCCCCTCGGGGGACCGGCCAAGGTCGTCCTGGGACGAGGGGCTTACTTGACGCGTGGCTTGGGCAGGCCCTCATCACCGTGGTGGACGCGCCCCTGCCGGATCAGCTGGACCGTGCGCGCCACGGCGCGTGCGGCGCGCGTCACTTCGGCCTGGAAGTCGGGGTCGGCATCCAGGGTGTCGTGGCTGGTCGCGTAGGGCTCGTAGTAGCCGACATAGCGGTCGAGCTTGGCGCCGAAGCCGGAGTCCACGAATCCCATCCATTCCAGCCAGTCCGTCAGCCCGCGGCGCGAGCTCTCGATGCCGGCCACGTCACCGTGCACGACCACACCATAGGCGCGGCCTTCGAGATGCTTGGGATAGTCCCAGCCCTTGAGCTCCATTTCCTTGGCCAGCTGGGCCTTCTTGCCCTGCGTGGAAGTGGGGTCGGGGTTGCCGCCGTCGGCGCAGACCAGCCGGTCGATCATCAGCTTGAGCACGCTGGGCGACTGGTACCAGTGCACCGGCGTGATGATCAGCACGCCGTGGGCCTTGACCCATTGCTCGTAGATCTCGGCCATCCAGTCGTTGGTCTGGCCGCTGGCGTGGTTGGGATAGCAGCTGCACGGCCAGTGGCACAGCGGCATCGCGGTCGACACGCAGCCCTTGCAGGGATGGATGTGGCGGTCGTAGTCGCTGGTGATGCGGCTCAGGTCGAGCACATCCACCTCGGTGCCCTCGGCCTCGCAGGCCGTACGCGCCAGCTGCGTCATGCGCCAGCTCTTGGACATCTCGCCCGGGCAGCTGCCGTCATTGCGCGGCGACGCGTTGATGACGAGCACGCGCGGCGGTGCGGCGGCCCAGCCGGCCTGCGCCGCCTTCAGGCGCAGCTGCAGGTCGCGCCACTCCTTGGAGAGGTCGTAGCCGGAATCGGCGAAGCCAATGCCCGCCTTGACGGTGATGGGCGCCTTGCGGCCTTCGTCGAACGCCTCCCACGCGATCTGTTCCAGCCGGGCCAGCGCCTCGCGCTCGGCATCGAAGGCCGGGTCGACGAACCGCTGGCGGAAGCGTTCGCCGAACTCCTGGCGTCCCATGGTCTGCGCCTGGCCGGTTCTGACGGATGAAGTCATGACGAGATCTCCTCTATGGTCATCTCGCTCGGCAAGCCATATGCCCGTGGCTGCGATAATCCCTTGGTGAAGCAAGCCAGACCGCCGCTGGGGCGACCATGGAAACATGGCCCTGGAGGAAGGTCCGGACTGCACAGAGCGGCGTAGCAGCTAACGGCTGCCCGGCGAAAGCCGAGGATCAGAGCAACAGAGACGAGTCGATGGTGGGCTCACCGAGAGGTGGTCTATCCGGCGGCCGCGCAAGCGGTCGTGACGTGCGGCGAAAGCCGCGCGGCATCGGGCGAGAGCCCGAACCGGGTAGCACCCTTTGGTGGGCAAAGCCCACCAAAGGGTGAAACGGGCAATCTCTACGCGCAGCAACACCAAGTAGGCCAGCGTTGATGCGGCTCGCAGAGCTGGCGGGTAGGTGGCACCGAGCCGGGCAGTGATGTCCGGCCCAGAGGAATGGCGGTCACGCCGTCCGAACCGCAAGGGGAGGGCGGCGCACAGAATCCGGCCTATCGGCTTGCTTCACTCTTTCTTTCTCATACCTTTCTCCTTTGGCAATCCGCCCCGGCGATAGCTGGATTCACGTTGTCATGACGTTAGGTTTGGCGCAGCATTGCCCATCTGCGGCGTCAGGCCGTGCGCGACCAGTTCAGAGATTCCCAGGTGCTCGATGGGCCCGAATCGAGGGCCGGACTCTTTCCCGGGCCAAGGGGGTGTTGCGATGAAGTTGAGCAATCTGCGTCTGCGGTCCAAGCTGATGCTGGGATTCGCGTTGCTGGCGGCCGTCGTGCTGCTGGTGTCGGGGCTGGCCCTGAATTCCCTGAGCCGCTCCAACGGGCGTTTCACCGACTACCTGGACGGCGTCGGCCAGCGCGAGCGCATGGCCAACGAGGTGCGCGACGCCGCGTCGCGGCGCGCGATCGCGGCGCGCAACCTGGTGCTGGTGACGACGCAACCCGACCGCGACGTGGAGAAGGTGGCCGTCACCCAGGCCCATGAAGACATGCAGAAGTCGCTGGCCCGGCTGAAGGCGTCGCTGGCCAAGGCCGGCGACCTGGGTGAGCAGGACAAGGCTCTGGTCGGCGAGATGGAACGCGTCGAGGCCCAGTACGGACCGGTGGCCCTGGCCATCGTCGGCATGGCCCTGGACGGCAAGCGCGACGAGGCCATCGCCAAGATGAATGCCGAGTGCCGGCCGCTGCTGGCCGCCCTGCTGAAGGCCACCGGAAACTACATCGCCTACGAGGAACAGCAGGCTGTCTCGCGCGTCCAGCAAGCCGAGAGCGCCTATGGGAGCGACCGTCTGTTGATGCTGTTGGCCAGCGCAGCAGCCGTGGCCGCCGCGGTGGCCCTGGGCTGGGCCCTGAGCAATGCCATCACGCGGCCGTTGGAGCGCGCCGTCCATCTGGCGGAGGCCGTCGCCTCGGGCGACCTCAGCTCGGACATCGTCGTCGACAGCCAGGACGAGACCGGCCAGCTGCTGGGGGCGCTCAAACGCATGAACGACGGCCTGGTGGACATGGTGGGCCGGGTGCGCCAGTCGGCCGACAGCATCGCCACGGCCTCGCAGGAGATCGCCACCGGCAATCACGACCTGTCCAGCCGCACCGAACAGCAAGCCAGCTCGCTGCAGCAGACGGCGGCGTCCATGCAGCAGATGACCTCCATCGTGCAGCAGACCGCCGAGAGCTCGCGCCAGGCCAGCCAACTGGCCAGCGCCGCGACTGAAGTGGCGGGCCGCGGCGGCGACGTCGTGCAGCGCGTGGTCATGACCATGGGCGAGATCAGCGACTCCAGCCGCAAGATCGCCGACATCATCGGCACCATCGACGGCATTGCCTTCCAGACCAACATCCTGGCGCTGAACGCGGCGGTGGAAGCCGCCCGGGCCGGCGAGCAGGGCCGCGGCTTTGCGGTGGTGGCTGGCGAGGTGAGGGCCCTGGCTCAGCGCAGCGCCCAGGCGGCGCGCGAGATCAAGGGCCTGATTGGCGCCAGCGTCGAGAAGGTCGAGGCGGGCAGCCAGCTCGTCGGTGAGGCCGGCACGACCATGGGCGACATCGTCAGCCAGGTGCGCCGCATGACCGACCTGATGGCCGAGATCAACGCCTCGGCCACCGAGCAGAGCAGCGGCATCGGCCAGGTCAACCAGGCCGTCGCTTCCATCGACACCGGCACGCAGCAGAACGCCGCCCTCGTCGAGCAGAGCGCGGCGGCCGCGGAGAGCCTGAAGGTGCAGGCAGCCGGCTTGCTGGATGTCATTGCCCAGTTCAAGACGGCATACACGCAGCCCCTCGTCCAGGCTCGCGCCGCTGAACGCGGGCGCGCCTGACCGGTCCCCCGAGGGGACGGCGACGCTCGCGGCGTTGAGCCGCAAGCACATCGCCTGCGGGCCGGCTTGGGAGCGGCCCGGCGCTCGGTCCGCTACTCATGCAAAAGCCGGAGATGGCGCAGGCCGGGAAGGGGTCGATACACTGGCCGGCAGCCGCAACCCGCGGCTGCCGACCTCATCCCCACACCCCCCGATGAATCCTGACGCCAGCCGCCTCTGGCGCGCGCCCCGCTGGGCCCTGTCCGTGCTGTTGGCCTGTTTGGCCATGGTCGGTCCCTTCTCCATCGACACCTATCTGCCGGCCTTTGCCGGCATCGGGGCGGCGCTGAATGCCACGCCGGTGGAGATGCAGCAGACGCTGTCGGCCTATCTGTTCGGCTTCGCCTTCATGAACCTCTTCCACGGCGCGCTGTCGGACTGCTTCGGCCGCCGGCCCGTGGTGTTGATCGGCCTGGCAGCGTTCACGGCGGCCAGCATCGGCTGCGCGTTGTCGGGTTCCGTCGGCCAGCTGGTGTTCTGGCGCACCGTGCAGGGCATGTCGGCCGGGGCTGGCATCGTCGTGTCGCGCGCCATCATCCGCGACATGTTCCCGCCGGCGGACGCCCAGCGCGTGATGTCCCAGGTGACCCTGTTCTTCGGCGTGGCGCCGGCCATCGCGCCCATGGTGGGCGGCCTGCTGTTCGAGGTCGCCGACTGGCACTCCATCTTCTGGTTCCTGACCGCCGTCGGCGCCGCGCTGCTGGTGTCCAACTGGCGGCTGCTGCCCGAGACCCTGCACGCCAACATGCGCCAGCCCTTTCACGTCGGCACGCTGATGCGCGAATACCGGCGGCTGTGCAGCAGCCCCAAGTTCATGATGCTGGTGCTGGCCAGCGGTGTGCCCTTCAACGGCATGTTCCTCTACGTGCTGGCGGCGCCGGTCTTCCTCGGCGAGTTCTTGCACTTCGGTCCGACGCAGTTCTTCTGGCTCTTCCTGTGCACCATCGGCGGCATCATGGTTGGCGCGGCGGTCAGCGGGCGCCTGGCGGGCAAGATGAGTCCGAAGCGCCAGATCATGCGGGGCTTTCGCATCATGGTGGCGGTCTCGGTCGTCAATGTGGCCCTGAACCTGTTTGCGCCCTTGAATGCCTTCTGGGCCCTGCCGTTGATCGGAGTGTTTTCCTTCGGCTGGGCGCTGATGGTGCCGGTCGTGACCCTGCTGGTGCTGGACCAGGTGCCCGAGCGCCGCGGCATGGCCTCGTCGCTGCAGGCCAGCATCGGCTCGGCGGCCAACGGCCTGGTGGCGGGCGTGCTGGTGCCCCTGGTCATGCATTCGACCGTGGCTCTGGCCTTGACGTCGGCGGGGCTGATGCTGATTGGCCTGGTGTCCTGGTACGGCGTGCGCCGCTCCATCGCCGCTTAAGCCGGGCGGCGGCCTGCCGAAATCACCGAGATGATGAAAAAGCGCTGGCTGATCACTGCGCTGCTGGCCGCCTGTGCGGCGGCGCAGGCCGAAGACCCCAAGGAACCCGTTGAGGTGCTTCGTCAGCGCCTGGCGGACCGCCTGTCCACCAAGGCCGAGGGCACGGCCACGGCCAAGTCGACGGGCAAGGCGGCCAAGCCGCCCAAGGCCGAGGCGGCCAAGCCGGTGCACTGGGGCTATACCGGCGACATCGGCCCCGAGCACTGGGCCGAACTGGCGCCGGACAACAAGCTCTGTGCCGTCGGCACGCGCCAGAGCCCCATCGACATCCGCGAGGGCATCGCCGTCGACCAGGAGAAGATCGCCTTCGACTACCGCGCCAGCAACTTCTCGGTGCAGGACAACGGCCACACCATCCAGGTCAATGTGGCGGCCGGCAATGGCCTGACCATCATGGGCCGCCGCTACGAGCTGGTGCAGTTCCACTTCCATCGGCCCAGCGAGGAGCGCGTTAACGGCAAGCAGTTCGACATGGTGGCCCACCTGGTGCACAAGGATGCCCAGGGCAAGCTGGCCGTCGTCGCCGTGTTGCTGGAGCGCGGGCCGGACAACAAGCCCCAGCCGCTGATCCAGACCGTCTGGGCCAATCTGCCGCTGGAAAAGGGCGAGGCCCTGGCAGCCCAGGCGCAGATCGACCTGAACCAGCTGCTGCCCACCGAGCGGGGCTATTACACCTACATGGGTTCGCTGACGACGCCGCCGTGCAGCGAGGGCGTGCTGTGGATGGTCATGCGCCAGCCAGTTGGCGCGTCGGCGCAGCAGATCGGCATCTTCTCCAAGCTCTACCCGATGAATGCGCGGCCCCTGCAGGCCGGCTCGGGGCGGCTCATCAAAGAATCGTTAGGCGGCCCCTGACGGTGTTGCCCTTGCTTGTCGTGCGGGCGCCCGACAGCCAGTCGTGGAGAGTGGCGAACAGCTGCTCGGCGACGACGGGCTTGGCGACATGGTCGTCCATGCCGGCGTCCAGGCAGCGCTGGCGCTCGTCGTCGAAGGCATTGGCCGTCATGGCGAGGATGGGCAGCTCGGCGCCCTGGGGCAGGTTGCGGATGGTGCGGGTCGCGTCCAGGCCGTCCATGACCGGCATCTGCACATCCATCAGCACCAGGGCGTAGTCGCCGGCCTGCACCATGTCGACGGCCTGCTGGCCATCGGCAGCGACGTCCACCGTCAAGCCGGCGCTGCCGATGAGGGCGACGGCGACCTCCTGGTTGACCGGGTTGTCCTCGGCCAGCAGGATGCGGCGCGGACGGGCCTGGGCCAGTTCGGCCAGGCGCTCGCGTGCGGAATGCGGCCGCGGTGCCGCGACCGGTGCCACCGGTGCGTGGGCCGCAGCCTCGACCGGGAGCGTGAACCAGAAGCTGCTGCCGCGGCCCAGGGCGCTTTCGACACCGACATGGCCGCCCATCAGCTCGGCCAGTCGGCGGCAGATGGCCAGGCCCAGGCCGGTGCCGCCATAGCGGCGCGTCGTGGAGCTGTCGGCCTGTTCGAAGTCGCGGAACAGCCGTGCCTGTGCGTCCGGCGCGATGCCGATGCCGCTGTCCTGCACCTCGAAGCGCAGCATCAGCGCCGCGCCCGGCTGGCCTGCCTCCAGGCGCGCGGCCAGACGCACAAAGCCGCTCTCGGTGAACTTGACGGCGTTGCCGGCGAAGTTCAGCAGCACCTCGGAGATGCGCTGCGGGTCGCCGATCAGCGGGCGGCTGCGCAGGGCGGGTGCGACGTCGGTCTCGACGCGCAGGCGCTTGGCCGCGGCGGTCTGGGTCGTCATGTTGGCGATGTTGTCCAGCACCTCGCCGACCGTGAACTCGCGCTGCTCCAGCTTGACCTTGCCGGCCTCGATCTTGGAGAAGTCCAGCACGTTGTTGATGACGCTGAGCAGATGCTCGGCGGCGTTGGCCACCTTCTGCAGGCGCTGCTGCTGCTCGGGCTCGACGGTGTCGCTCTGGGCCAGATAGGTCAGACCGATGATGGCGTTCATCGGCGTGCGGATCTCGTGGCTCATGTTCGCCAGGAAGGCGCTCTTGGCCAGGCTGGCGGCCTGAGCGGCCTGGGTGGCCTCGGCCAGTTCGGCGGTGCGGGCCTCGACGAGTTCCTCGAGATGGTGGCGGTAGCGCTCCAGCTCCAGCGCGTCGCGGCGCTGGCGCGAGATGTCGGTCAGGAAGCCGTGCCACAGCACGCTGCCGTCGGCTTCTCGCTGGGCGATGGCATTGCCGTAGATCCAGCGCTCGCTGCCGTCGGCCTGCGGCGTGCGGAATTCCTGCTGCCAGGGGCTGAGGTTGCGCGCCGAGGCGAGCAGGCTCTCGCGCACGGCGGCGCGGTCGTCCGGGTGGACGCGCTCGAACCACGGTGCGGCGCTGCGGCTCAGCTCGGCGCTGCCGAGCAGGAAGTATTCGCGTACCGCCTCGCTGACATAGGCGAAGCTGAATTCGCCGTTGACCGCCAGGCGCAGCTGGTAGACGACGCCGGGCACCGTCTCGGCCATGCCGCGCAGGCGCTCGATGAGGTTGCGCTGCGCGTCGAACTGCTGCTGCAGCGCGTCGCGCATGTGCTCGAGATGGCCGCCGAGCAGGCCGATCTCGTCCTGGCGGGTGTGCTCCAGCGTGGCGTTGAAGCGCCCCTCGGCGAGGTCGTTGGCGAAGTCGCCCAGCTCGCGCAGCGGGCGAAACAGGCGCGAATTGAGCAGCCACAGCACCAGAGCCAGCGAGGCCAGCAACTGGCCACCGACGGTGGCGCCATACAGCCAGCGCTGGCGCAGCACGGCCGTCGTGCTGAGGTGGTCGTCGATCTCGATCTGGATGTGGCCGATGCGGGTGGCGCCGCGCAGGATGTCGCGCTCGCCGGTCAGGGTTTGGCCCAGGCGCCGCTCGGGCAGGTGGTTCTCGATGAAGGGCAGGCCTTGCGAGGCGTCGCTGACGCTGACGCGCACGACCTCGGGCGACTTGACGATGGCTGACACGACCTCGCGGGCCGCGACGGCGTCCAGGTTCCACAGCAGCTCGGGCAGGCTGCTGGCCAGCACGTCGAGCTTGGCGTCGAGATCGCGCTGCAGGGCCTGCTCCGCGACCTTGGATTCGCGCAGGCCGATGAAAAGGCCGCCGACGATGAGGGCCGGGAGCAACAGGCCGATGCTGGCGCCAAGGGCCAGGGCGGCGAACAGCGAGGACGAGGGCTTGCGGCTCAAGATGGGGTCATGCTGCCATGAGATGGGGCCGCGCCAGACGAAACGCGCCACGGCGTGTGGCGACGTGGCGTGTTTCGTGGTGCACGAGCGTCAGCCCTTGCCCAGCAGTTGGGGCTTCAGCGAAGAGTCGACCGGTTTTTCGCCCAGCCAGATTTTCAGCATCGCGTTGTAGAAGGCGATGTCCTTCATGGGCTCGCCGATGGGCTTGCCGTTCAGGGCCATGACGGTGCCGGTGTCGGGAATCCAGTCCACCGTGATGACGTCGCCCTTCTTGCCCTGGGGGATGTTGACGAAGGTTTCGCCGAACTGGGCGAGCTGGTTGACGAACTTGGAGCGCTCGGCCTTGTCGGTGTTGGCCGTGATGCCGGCCATGAAGGCCTGGCCCAGGTCGTCACCGGTCACCTCGCGCAGCAGGCCGAGGGCGAAGCGGCGCGGGCCAGGGCTGTCCAGCACGCCGGCCGTGGTGTCCTTCTTCTCGGGCAGATAGAGGACCAGGGAGTAAACCTTGACGACGATGCGCACGCGCACGCCGGCACCGTTGACTTTCAGCTCCTTGCCGGCGACCTTGACGGTGTCGTCGAACTTGAGGCCACCGACGTCGATGGCCATTGCCGTGCTGGCCATGCCGAGAGCCAGACCGAGGCCGGCAATCCAGCGGATGGCTTTGTGCGTCTTCATGGAGTCTCCTGAATCTTTGGGGGGTGGGGATCAGTGCGCCGCTTCGAGCTTGAAGAGGCTGACGACTTCTTCGAGACCATGGGCCTGCGCGCGCAGCGAGTCGGCGGCGGCGGCGGCTTGCTCCACCAGCGCGGCGTTCTGCTGCGTGCTCTTGTCCATGTCGTGGATGGTATGCGTGACGCGCTCGATGCCGGAGCTCTGTTCGGCGCTGGCGTGGGTGATCTCGCCCATGATGTCCGTCATGCGTTGCACGCTCGCCACCACGCCCTGCATGGTGCTGCCCGCCTTGGCCACCAGCTCGCTGCCCAGGGCGACCTTCTCGACCGAGTCGCCGATGAGGCGCTTGATCTCCTTGGCGGCGTCGGCGCTGCGGCCGGCCAGCGACCGCACCTCGCCGGCCACGACCGCGAAGCCGCGGCCCTGCTCGCCGGCGCGGGCGGCTTCCACGGCCGCGTTCAAGGCCAGGATGTTGGTCTGGAAGGCAATGCCGTCGATGACGCTGATGATGTCGACGATCTTCTTGCTGGAGGCGTCGATGCTGCCCATGGTCGTCACGACCTTGGCCACCACCGCGCCGCCCTCGCCGGCCACCTGGGAGGCGGCCTGGGCCAGTTGGTTGGCCTGCTGGGCGTTCTGGGCGTTCTGCTGCACGGCATCGGTCAGGGTCTTCATGGCCGACAGGGTCTGCTCGAGCGACGCGGCCTGAGCCTCGGTGCGCGTGGACAGATCCAGGTTGCCGCTGGCAATCTCGCTGGAGGCCGAGGCAATGGATTCCGTGCCCTCGCGCACGCGCCCGACGATGCCCTTCAGGCTCTCGTTCATGTCGTGCAGGGCCTGCAGCAGCTCGCCGGTCTCGTCGAGGCTGCGCACCTCGATCTCGCTGGTCAGGTTGCCCGAGGCCACCTTGCGGGCCACGGCAACGGCGCCGCGCAGCGGGTTGACGATGCCACGCGTGATCAGCACGCTGGTCAGCACGCTGGCGACGATGGCGGCGACGGCCAGGCCCACCAGCAGCAGGGCGGTCTTGTTGGCCACCTGATTGGACTTCCGGCCGGCGGCGTCCATGGCGGCATTGCGGGTTTCGACGAGCTTGTCCAGGGCGGCCATGTACTTGCCCTGGGCGGCGCGCACCGAGAACTGGTACTTCAGCGGTGCGCCCTCGGTGTCACCGGAGGCCACGGTCTTCACGAAAGCGGCCTGGCCGGTCATGAACTTGGCTCGGGCTTCCTCGACCGCCTTGAGCTGTTCCTGGCTGGCCTCGTCGGTCAGCAGGGGCTTGAGCTCGGCCATGGTCTTTTCGTGGGCCGCGAGCAGGCTGGCGACGTTGTCCAGCTCCTTCTTGATCTGCTCCTCGCCCGTCATGATGAGCGTCGTCATCATGCTGCGCGAGGCGTCGCCCAGCTCCGCCTTGGCACGATTGGCCAGGGCCACGGTCTTGTAGTCGCCGCTGATCAGCTGGCTGATCTCGCCGTTCAGCGTCTGGATGCCGAAGTAGCCCAGCAGCGTGATGGCGATCAGGCAGGCGATCACGACCGCAAAGCCGGTGGTGAGACGTTGTCCGATGCGCATACGGGACAAGAAATTCATGGGGCTGCCTCGCGTCTTGATATTCGGGGGAGGCCCCCCGTTTGGAATTCTTGGCGGAGGGGCTGAAACAGCACGAAATTTCAGCAGAAATTGCTGGGCCCCAGCCATTCTGGGCGGGACGGTGCAAAGGTTTGCCGTGATTTGTGCGGCAAAACCCTGTCAGACATGGCGGCGCCCGCACGGCGATGGGGTACCAGGGCCTCAAGCATGGGGGCAAACGCGATGCCGTTGTGCACATCACTTCAAGCGCTACTTCGCAATATCCTGGCAAGTCCTTATTTCGTAAAGGTATTTTCTTGGTGGGCTGTATGAATTGACAGCTGTGTCTAAGTGCTTGATTTCATTGAAAAAACTTGTGCGGAAACTTGACCGGGTGGGGTCCGGGCCTTAAAGTGGGAGGAAGTGTCGTTTCGTGGTGAAAAGTGTCGGAAATCGTCTTTCAGGGTGCCTCCAACTTGGCTTTAGATGCCAAGGGCCGCCTGAGTGTGCCCAGCCGACACCGAGAGGTGCTGCAACTGCTTTGCCAGGGGCGCCTGACCGTCACCAAGCATCCTGACGGTTGCCTGATGCTGTTCCCGCGTCCCACCTGGGAGGGTTTTCGCGACAAGGTCGCCGCCCTGCCGATGTCGGCCGCCGGCTGGAAGCGTGTTTTTCTCGGTAACGCGATGGACGTCGAGATCGACTCGGCGGCGCGCGTGCTGATCTCGCCCGAGCTGCGCAAGAGCGCCGGGCTGAAGAGCGACGTGATGCTGCTGGGCATGGGCAGCCACTTCGAGCTCTGGGACGTCGAAGCCCATGCCGCCCACGAGGCCGAGACCATGGCCGGCCCGCTGCCCGACGCGCTCAAGGACTTCAGCTTCTGATGGCCGGCGAGATGAACGAGAGCGCCGAGTTCCGCCACACCACCGTGCTGCTGAACGAGGCGGTCGACGGCGTGCTCGCGCGACCCGACGGCATCTATGTGGACGGCACCTTCGGCCGCGGCGGCCATTCGCGCCTGCTGCTGAGCAAGCTGGGCCCGCAAGGCCGCCTGATCGGCATCGACCGCGATCCCGAGGCCATTGCCGCGGCGGCCGCCATCACTGACCCGCGTTTCACCATCGTCCACGGCGGCTTTGCCGACATGGCAGACGAGCTGGCGGCGTTGGATGTCCATCAGGTGGATGGTGTCCTGCTGGACCTGGGTGTGTCCAGCCCGCAGATCGACAACCCCGAGCGCGGCTTCAGTTTCCGCTTCGGCGGGCCGCTGGACATGCGCATGGACACGACGCGCGGCGAGAGCGTGGCCGATTTCCTGGCTCGTGCCGAGGAGCGCGAGATTGCAAGGGTGATCCGAGACTATGGCGAAGAACGGTTTGCTGGCCAGATTGCAAAGGCGGTTGTTGCTCGCCGAGAAACCGGTGCGCCGCTCACGCGCACCGACGAGTTGCGCGAACTCGTGGCTCGCACGGTCAAGACCCGTGAGCCCGGCCAGGACCCCGCGACCCGCACCTTTCAAGCCCTTCGGATTCATGTCAATGGCGAGCTTGAACAACTGGATCAAGGGCTGAACGCTGCCCTGCGCCTGCTGGCGCCCGGCGGGCGCCTGTCCGTCATCAGCTTCCATTCGCTGGAGGACCGGCGCGTGAAGACCTTCATCGCCGGCCACAGCAAGGCCGTGTTCGATCGTCGTGCTCCCTTCGCCGAGCCGGCGCCGCTGATCTTGAATGCGCTGGGCCGCATCATGCCCAGCGCCGAAGAGGTGGCCGCCAACCCGCGTTCCCGTTCCGCCGTGCTGCGCATCGCCGAGCGCACGGATGCGCCGCTGAAGGCTTGAAGTGATGAGGCCCCCACGTTCGCTTCGCTTCCTACCCCCCGAGGGGGCGCGTCAGTGCCTACGGGCGGCCGGGCGGCACTGACATGGCCAAGCTCAACCTCCTCCTCATCCTGGCCGTGCTGGTCAGCGGCGTCGTCCTCGTGCACAGCGCCTACGAGTCGCGCCGCCTGTTCGCCGAGCGCGACAAGGCCAAGGCCGAGGGCCAGCGCCTGGCCGCCGACGCCGAACGCCTGGCCGCCGAGCGTCATGCGCAGGCCACCAATCTGCGTGTGGAGCAGGTCGCGCGCGAACGCCTGGGCATGCGCGTCATCAGCCCCGCCGTCGTTGCTTCGGGGGTGACGCCTTGAGCAAATCGAACAAGGCCAACCAGGCGGGCGCCCGCTCGGTCAGCTATTCGACCAGCCCGCTGCTCGCGTCCAAGACGCCGCCCTGGCGTTCTCGCTTCCTGGTCGCCCTGGTGGGCCTGGCCTTCCTCGGCCTGCTGGCCCGCGCCGTCTATGTGCAGGTGCTGAACACCGATTTCTTCCAGAAGCAGGGCGAGGCCCGCTACGCCCACACGCTGGAGCTGCCGGCCAGCCGCGGCCGCATCAACGACCGCACCGGCCAGGTGCTGGCCGCCAGCGTGGCCGTGCCGTCGATCTGGGCCATTCCCAAGGAAGTCGACGCCGATGGCGACAAGCGCCGCGACCTGGCCAAGGCCCTGGGCATGTCCAACAAGGAGCTGGACGCCAAGCTCAACCCCGAGACCCGTTTCGTGTGGCTCAAGCGCCTGGCCGACGACGACACCGCGGCCAGGGTGAAGGCCATCGGCCTCAAGGGTGTGTTCCAGGATCGCGAGTACCGCCGCAAATACCCCGAGGGCGAGGCCGCGGCCCATGTGGTCGGCTTCACCAATGTCGAGGACAAGGGTCAGGAAGGCATCGAGCTGGCCTTCCAGAAGGAGCTGCAGGGCCGCGACGGTTCACGCTCCGTCGTGCGCGACCGGCTGGGCCGCGTCGTCGAGGACATCGGCGACGTCGTGCCGGCCGCCAATGGCCATGACATCGACCTGTCGGTGGACTCCAAGGTGCAGTTCTTCGCCTACCAGCGCGTGCGTGACGCCGTGGTCGAGAACAAGGCCAAGGCCGGCTCCGTCGTCGTGCTGGATGCGCTGACCGGCGAGGTGCTGGCCCTGGCCAACTACCCGAGCTACGACCCCGGCAACCGCCAGAACCTGTCCGGCGAACAGCTGCGCAACCGGGCGATGACCGACGTCTTCGAGCCCGGCTCGACGATGAAGCCCTTCATCGCCGGCCTGTCGATGGAGACCGGCCGCAGCACGCCCGATACCCTGGTGGACACCGGCAACGGCAAATACGCCTTCCAGGGCGCCGTCATCAGCGACACCAAGCCCCACGGCGTCATCCCGGTGCGCGAGGTCATCAAGTTCTCCAGCAACATCGGCGCCACCAAGCTCGCCATGCAGATGCAGCCGCGCGAGATGCACGAGATGTTCACGGCCATCGGCCTGGGCCAGCGTCCGCAGGTGACCTTCCCCGGTGCCATCACCGGCAAGCTGCGTCCCTACAAGTCCTGGCGGCCCATCGAGCAGGCCACGATGAGCTATGGCTACGGCTTGTCGGCTTCGCTGTTCCAGCTGGCGCGTGCCTATACGGTGTTTGCGCGTGACGGCGAGATCATCCCCGTCAGCATGCTGCGCCAGCCGCACGACCATGCAGTGCCCGGCATCCGCGTGTTCTCGCCCAAGGTCACCCAGGACCTGCGTCTGATGCTGCAGGCCGCTGCCGGCCCGGGCGGCACGGCGCCCGAGGCGCAGGTGCCCGGCTACAGCGTCGGCGGCAAGAGCGGCACGGCCCACAAGCAGGAAGGCAAGGGCTACGCCAGCCACAAATACCGCTCCTGGTTCGTCGGCATCGCGCCCATCGTCAATCCGCGCATCGTCGTGGCCGTCATGGTCGACGAGCCCACCGCCGGCGTGTACTACGGCGGCAAGGTCGCCGGTCCGGTGTTCAGCCAGGTCACGGCCCAGACCCTGCGTCTGCTGGGCGTGCAGCCCGACCTGGATGTGAAGAGCCAGATCGTCGCCAACCAGAAGGCCGTCGCCACGGAAGAGAGCTTCTGAACATGCTGACCCGCCTCAAATCCCCCGACGCCGCCGCCCGCTGGCTGTCCGAATGGTGCACCGGCACGCTTCGCACCGACAGCCGCCAGGTCCGCCCCGGCGACGCCTTCATCGCCTGGCCCGGCTATGCGCGCGACGGCCGCGAGTTCGTCGCCGCCGCGCTGGAAGCCGGCGCCTCGACCTGCCTGGTCGAGGAGGCCGATGTCGAGCGCTTCGGTTTCGTCGACGCGCGCGTGGCCTCGCTGCCCGGGCTGAAGGCCCGCACCGGTGAGATCGCCGCCGCCTTCTTCGGCAAGCCCACCGACACCCTGGACGTCATCGCCGTCACCGGCACCAATGGCAAGACCTCGTCGGCCTGGTGGATCGCCCAGGCTTCGTCGCAGCTCGCCAAGCGCTGCGGTGTCGTCGGCACCCTGGGCATCGGCGAGCCGCCCAAGCTCGACTACAACGGCCTGACCACCCCCGACCCCGTGCTGCTGCAGGCGGCGTTTGCCCGCATGCGCGACGACGCCTTCTCGGCCTGCGCGATCGAAGCCAGCAGCATCGGCATCGTCGAGGGCCGCCTGGCCGGCAGCGCGATCCGCGTCGCCGTCTTCACCAACTTCACGCAGGACCACCTCGACTACCACCGCACCATGGACGCCTACTGGGCGGCCAAGCGGGCGTTGTTCAGCTTCCCCGGCCTGCGTGCGGCGGTCATCAACCTGGACGATCCCAAGGGCGCCGAGCTGGCCGCCGAACTGGCGTCGCTGGACGTCTGGACGACCGGCATCGAGCGCAGTGACGCGCGCCTGTCGGCCCGCGGCCTGCGCTACACCGGTGAGGGCCTGGCCTTCATGCTGCACGAGGGCGGCGAGTCCGTCGATGTGCAGACCGGTCTGATCGGCGACTACAACGCTGCCAACCTGCTTGGCGTGGCCGGTGCCCTGCGCGCGCAAGGCCATGCACTGGCCGATGTGGCCCGCGCGCTGGGCCGCGTGACGCCGGTGCCGGGCCGCATGCAGCGTGTCGGCAATGGCCGCGAACTGCCCCAGGTCGTCGTCGACTACGCCCACACGCCCGATGCGCTGGACAAGGCCCTCTCGGCCCTGCAGGGCCTGGCCCGGGCACGCGGCGGTGAACTGGTCTGCGTGTTCGGCTGCGGCGGCGACCGCGATCGTGGCAAGCGCCCGCAGATGGGCGCCATCGCGGCGCGCCTGTCGGGCCGCGTCGTCATCACGACCGACAACCCGCGCACCGAGGCGCCGGCCCAGATCCTGGCCGACATCGCCGTCGCCGCGCCCGAGGCCCTGGTCATCGAGGCCCGCGAGGAAGCCATCCGCGCCGCCGTCATCCATGCCGGCCCGCGCGACATCGTGCTCGTCGCCGGCAAGGGCCATGAGGACTACCAGGAAGTGAATGGCGTGCGCCGTCCCTTCTCCGACGTCGGCGAGGCGCGTGCGGCGCTGCTCGAGAGGGCGGGTCTGTGAGCCTTTTCATGACGCTCGCCGAAGCGCAGGCGCTGCTGCCGGGTTCGACCTTGGTCGGAGACGGCGCGACCGGCTTTGCCCGCGTCCACAGCGACACCCGCACCCTGCAGCCCGGCGACTTCTTCGTCGCGCTGCGCGGCGAGCGCTTCGATGCGAACGACTTCCTGGCCCAGGCCAAGGCTTCGGGCGCGGTGGCCGCGCTTGCGCAACGCGGTCTCGCGGAAGCGGGCCTGCCGGGCCTGCTGGTGCCCGATGCCAAGGCGGCTCTGGGCCAACTCGCCGCCGCCTGGCGCCGCCAGCAGCAGCTGCCCGTCATCGCCGTCACCGGCAGCAATGGCAAGACGACGACGACCCAGATGATCGCCAGCATCCTGCGTGCCTGGGTGGGCGACGCAGCGCTGGCGACGCAGGGCAACTACAACAACGACATCGGCGTGCCGCTGACCCTGCTGCGCCTGCGTCATGACGATGAGCTGAGCCACCGCGCCGCCGTCGTCGAGCTGGGCATGAACCACCCCGGCGAGATCGCCCCGCTGGCCGCGATGACGCAAGCCACCGTGGCCCTGGTCAACAACGCCCAGCGCGAGCACCAGGAGTTCATGGCCACCGTCGAGGCCGTGGCCCGCGAGAACGGCGCCGTCATCGAAGCGCTGTCGGCCAGTGGCTGCGCCGTCTTCCCCGCTGAGGACGCCTGCGCGCCGATCTGGCTGGAACTGGCCGGCTCGCGACCACATCTGAGCTTTGCGCTGCGCGGCGAGGCCGACGTGACCGGCGATGCCGCCTGGATGGGCACGCACTGGGCGCTGGAGCTGCACACGCCAGCGGGCACAGCGCCCGTGGCCCTGCACATGGCCGGGGAGCACAACGTGCGCAACGCATTGGCCGCCGCGGCCTGCGCCCTCGCGGCGGGTGCGCCGCTGGCTTCGATCGCTCAGGGCCTGGAAGCCTTCCGCGCCGTCAAGGGCCGCTCCGAACTCAAGCTCGATGCGCGCGGCAGGACGCTCATCGACGACAGCTACAACGCCAACCCCGACAGCGTGCGCGCCGCCATCGACGTGCTGGCGGGCATGCCCGGCGAAGGCTGGCTCATCCTCGGCGACATGGGCGAGGTCGGCAACGAAGGCCCGGCCTTCCACCGCGAGGTCGGCGCCTATGCGGCCGAGCGCGGCATCGCCCATTTCTGGACGGCGGGCAGCGCCGCCCGCGACGCCGCAGCGGCCTATGGCACCAAGGCTCGCGCCTTCGACACCACGGCTGCGCTGATCGCGGCCTTGAACGAACAACCCGACGCGGTCCAGACCCTGGTCAAGGGCTCGCGCTTCATGAAGATGGAACAAGTGGTCGTCGCACTGCAATCAGGAGGCTCTCATGCTGCTTAGCCTCGCCCAATGGCTGCAGAGCCTGTACCCCGACCTCGGCTTTCTGCGCCTCTTCAACTACATCACCTTCCGTGCCGTGATGGCTGCCATGACGGCCCTGCTGATCGGCCTGGCCTTCGGGCCCTGGGTCATCCGCCGCCTCACCGAGATGAAGATCGGCCAGCCCGTGCGTGCCTATGGCGTGCAGAGCCATCTGGCCAAGAGCGGCACGCCCACCATGGGTGGTGTCCTCGTCCTCATCGGCATCGGCATCTCGACGCTGCTGTGGTTCGACTGGAGCAACCGCTTCGTCTGGGTCGTCATGCTGGTCACCATGGGCTTTGGCGCGGTGGGCTGGGTGGACGACTGGCGCAAGGTCGTCGACAAGAACCCCGAGGGCATGCGCAGCCGCGAGAAGTTCTTCTGGCAGTCGCTGATCGGCCTGTTCGCCGCCCTGTATCTGGCCTTCAGCGTGTCCGAGACGAGTTTTCTTGGCGTCGTGCAGCTGTTCTTCCGCTGGGTGTCCAGCGGCTTCTCGACCGAGCTGCCCCCCAAGGCCGACCTGCTGATCCCCTTCTTCAAGACCATCAGCATGCCGCTGGGCGTCTGGGGCTTCGTGGGCCTGTCCTACTTCGTCATCGTCGGCACCAGCAACGCGGTCAACTTCACTGATGGTCTCGATGGCCTGGCCATCATGCCCGTCGTCATGGTCGGCTCGGCCCTGGGCCTGTTCGCCTACCTGACCGGCTCCTCGGTGTTCTCCAAATACCTGCTGCTGCCCTACATCCCGGGTGCCGGCGAGCTGCTGATCTTCTGCGCCGCCATGGCCGGCGCGGGCCTGGCCTTCCTGTGGTTCAACGCCCACCCGGCCCAGGTCTTCATGGGCGACGTCGGCGCGCTGGCCCTGGGCGGCGGCCTGGGCACCCTGGCCGTCATCACGCGCCAGGAGATCCTGCTCGGCATCATGGGCGGCATCTTCGTGGCCGAAGTGTTGAGCGTGATGCTGCAGGTCAGCTGGTTCAAGTTCACGAAGAAGAAGTTCGGCGAGGGTCGGCGCATCTTCAAGATGGCGCCGCTGCACCACCACTTCGAGAAGAGCGGCTGGAACGAGACGCAGGTCGTCATCCGCTTCTGGATCATCACCATGCTGCTGTGCCTCGTCGGCCTGGCCAGCCTGAAGCTGCGGTAAGCGAGCCATGAAGCTGGACCTGCCGCAACTCGTCGATCAGCGCGTGCTCGTGCTGGGCCTGGGTGACTCCGGCCTCGCGATGGCGCGTTGGTGCGCGGGCTTCGGCGCGCAGGTCACGGTGTGGGACTCGCGCGCGCAGCCGCCGCAGCTCGGTGCGCTGGGCGAGACGGCCGCCTTCATCACGGGTGAGCTGATGGCCGAGGCCGTGACGGGTTTCAACGCGGTGCTGAAGAGTCCGGGCCTGTCGCCCCTGGATGCTCGACTGAAGGCGGTCTACGAACACGGCCCCGCCGTGCGCGGCGAGCTGGACCTGTTTGCCGATGCGCTCTCGGCCCTGAAGATCCAGCATGGCTACGCGCCCGCGGTGCTGGCCATCACCGGCACCAATGGCAAGACGACGACGACCTGCATGACCGGCCTGCTCGCCGAGCGCGCCGGCAAGCGCGTGGCCATCGCCGGCAATATCGGCCCGACGCTGCTGGACACGCTGACCGAAGCCCTGGCCAAGGAGCCCGATCCGGCGCCGGTCGAAGAAGAAAAGCCGGCCGCGGTCTTTGCCGAAGCGATCGAGGATGCACCCGCCGAAGAAGCGGCGGAGGAAGAAGCTGCCGCGGCGGTCCTGCCCGACGAAGACGGGCCCCTGCCCATCGACCCGCCCCCTCCGCGCGGTCCGGTCTTCGAGACCCTGCCCGAGGTCTGGGTGCTGGAGCTGTCCAGCTTCCAGCTCGACGGCGTTGGCGGTTTCGAACCGACGGCCGGCGCGGTGCTCAACCTGACCCAGGACCACCTCGACTGGCATGGCGACATGGCCGCCTACGGCCGCGCCAAGGCGCGCATCTTCGGCCGCGAGTCCGTCATCGTCGTCAACCGCGACGACGCCGAGGTCGAGGGCTTGGTGCCTCAGCCCGTGTTCGTCAAGGGCACGCGCGGCAAGCCCGGCCGCACGGTGTCGCGCCGTGTCGTTCGTTTCGGCCTGAATCCGCCGCGTGCGCCGGGCGACTTCGGCCTGACGGAGGAAGGCGGCCTGGCCTGGCTGGTGCGCGCCCGCGAGCTGGATCCGACGATCAAGCGCAAGAAGGGTGAGGAAGACGAGCCCCTGGTCATCCAGCGCCTGATGCCTGCCGACGCGCTGCGCGTGCGCGGCCGCCACAACGCTGCGAACGCTCTTGCTGCGCTCGCTCTCGCCACAGCCGCCGGCTGCGAGCTGGCGCCCATGCTGCACGGTCTGCGCGAATACCGCGGCGAGCCGCATCGCGTCGAACCCGTCGGCAGCATCGACGGCGTCGAGTTCTTCGACGATTCCAAGGGCACCAATGTCGGCGCCACCGTCGCCGCCATCTCGGGCCTGGGCGCCGACCGGGCGCCGGCCAAGCTGGTCCTCATCCTCGGCGGCGACGGCAAGGGGCAGGACTTCGCGCCGCTGGCCGATGGCGTCGCTCGCCATGCCCGCGCCGTCGCCTTGATCGGCCGCGATGCGCCGCAGATCGAGGCGGCGCTGGCCAACACCGCCGTGCCCATGCAGCGCCTCGAGACGCTCGAGGCGGCCACCGCCTGGTGCCTGGAGCAGGCGCAATCCGGCGACAGCGTGTTGTTGTCTCCCGCCTGCGCGAGCCTGGACATGTTCAAGAACTACGCCCACCGCGCCGAGGTCTTTGTCGCGAAGGTGCAGCAGCTGGCCGACGAGCGGGGTGTGACGCTGTGAACGCCGCGTTGGGAGGTTTCACCGCCAAGCTCCAGTCCTTCTGGAAGCGTGATGCCGAGGACGCCAGCGTGCCTGTGCGCGACTGGGTGTCGACCTCGGCTGGCCGGCCGACCCAGCTGCAGGGCTTTGACATCACGATGGTGTGGGTCGTGCTCGCGCTGATGGCCTTCGGTCTGCTGATGGTCTATTCGGCTTCCATCGCGCTGCCCGACAACCCGCGCTTTGCCAAATACCTGCCGACCCACTTCCTGACCCGCCACATGGTGGCCATCGGCTTCGGCCTGATCGCCGGGCTGATCACGGTGCAGATCCCCATCGCCATCTGGGAGCGCTGGGCGCCCTGGGTGTTTGTCGCGGCCCTGGTGCTGCTGGTGGCGGTGCTCATCCCCGGCATCGGCAAGGTTGTCTATGGCGCGCGGCGCTGGATTCCGCTGGGCGTCATGAACTTCCAGCCCAGCGAGCTGGCCAAGTTCGGCATCGCGCTTTACGCGGCCAACTACATGATGCGCAAGATGGACGCCCGGGAGAACTTCTTCCAGGCCGTCACGCCCATGGCCATCTCGCTGGCCTTTGTCGGCCTGCTGCTGCTGGCCGAGCCGGACATGGGCGCCTTCATGGTCATCGCGGCCATCGCGATGGGCATCCTGTTCCTCGGCGGCGTCAACGGCCGCATGTTCCTGCTGATCACCATGGTGCTGGTCGGCGCCTTCGTGCTGATGATCACGCTGAGCGACTTCCGCCGCGAGCGCATCTTTGCCTACCTGAATCCCTGGGACGAGAAATACGCCCAGGGCAAGGCCTATCAGCTGACCCACAGCCTGATCGCCTTCGGCCGCGGTGAGTGGCTGGGCCAGGGCCTGGGCGGCAGCGTCGAGAAGCTGCACTACCTGCCCGAGGCCCACACCGACTTCCTGCTCGCCGTCATCGGCGAGGAACTGGGCTTTGCCGGCGTGGCCATCGTCATCCTGGCCTTCTTCTGGCTGACCCGCCGCTGCTTCCTGATCGGCCGCCAGGCCATCGCGCTGGACCGTGTTTTCGCCGGCCTCTATGCGCAGGGCATCGGCATCTGGATGGGCGGCCAGGCTTTCATCAACATGGGCGTGAATCTCGGTGCGCTGCCGACCAAGGGGCTGACCTTGCCGCTGATGAGTTTTGGTGGGTCGGCCATCCTGATGAACTGCGTTGCGTTGGCCGTCGTCTTGAGGATCGACCTCGAGAACCGGCAGATGATGCGGGGAGGCCGGTCATGAGTGACAGGCACCTGGTCGTGATGGCCGCCGGCACGGGCGGCCACGTCATTCCCGGCCTGGCCGTGGCCGAAGAGATGCAGCGCCGCGGCTGGACGGTGTCGTGGATCGGCACGCCGGCCGGCATGGAAAACCGCCTGGTGCCGGCGCGCGGCATCGAGATCGACGCGCTGCCCTTCACCGGCCTGCGCGGCAAGGGCCTGGGCCACACGTTGCGCGGCATCGTCGGCTTCTTCAAGTCGCTGGGTGCCGCCAAGCGCGTCTACGACAAGCGCCGCGCGACGGCCGTGCTGGGCATGGGCGGCTATGTCTGCGTGCCGGCCGGTTTGACGGCGGCGCTGAGTGGTCGGCCGCTGATGCTGGTCAATGCCGACGCAGCGATGCTGAAGAGCAACCTCGCCCTGAAACCTTTTGCGCGCCGGATCGCCTTCGGCTTCGACGGTGCCGCGGCGGCTTCGACGTCAGGCGCCGTCGTCAGCGGCAATCCGGTGCGCGCCGAGATCGAGGCCCTGCCGGCACCGGCCGAGCGCATGGCGGACCGCATCGGCCCGTTGCGCCTGCTGGTGCTGGGCGGCTCGCTTGGCGCGCGTGCGTTGAACCAGACCTTGCCGCAGACGCTGGCTCTCTGGCCCGAAGAGCAGCGCCCGCAGGTGCTGCACCAGTCCGGCCAGGACCATCTCGGCGCCGTCTGGCAGGCCTATACCGATGCCGGTCTGTCGGCCGAGGTGCGCCCCTTCATCGACGACATGGCCGCGGCGCTCGCCTGGGCCGATGTCGTCGTCTGCCGCGCCGGTGCCATCACCGTCAGCGAACTCTGCGCGGCCGGCTGTGCCGCGGTGCTGGTGCCTTTGGTCGTCAGTACGACCTCGCACCAGCGCGACAACGCCGTCTTCATGGCCCAGCACGGTGCGGCCATCCATCTGCCGCAGACGGAGCTGACGCCGCAGAAGCTTCATGAGTTGCTGAGCGCCCTGGACCGCGGCGCGCTGCTCGCGATGGGCGAGAAGGCGCGTTCGCTGGCGCGGCCGCGCGCGGCTGCCCGTGTGGCTGACGAGATCGAAGGAATGTTGAAGTGAAGCACGCCGTACAGCGTTTGCACTTTGTCGGCATCGGCGGTGCCGGCATGAGCGGCATTGCCGAGATCCTGCACAACCTGGGCTTCACGGTCAGCGGCTCGGACGCGGCCGAGAGCGCAACGACGGAGCGTCTGCGCTCCCTCGGCATGCGTGTCGAGATCGGCCACTCGGCCCCGCATATCGGCGACGCGCAAGCCCTGGTCACCAGCACGGCGGTCGCCGCTGACAACCCCGAGGTGCAGGCCGCCCGCGGCCGCCAGATTCCGGTGGTGCCGCGCGCCGTCATGCTCGCCGAGCTGATGCGCCTGCGCCGTGGCATCGCCATCGCTGGCACGCATGGCAAGACGACGACGACGTCCCTCGTCACGGCCATCCTCGTCGAGGCGGGTCTGGATCCGACCTTCGTCATCGGCGGCAAGCTCAACGCGGCCGGCGCCAATTCGCGCCTGGGCCGCGGTGAGTTCATCGTCGTCGAGGCCGACGAGAGCGATGCCTCTTTCCTGAAGCTCAGCCCCGTGCTGTCCGTCGTCACCAATATCGACGAGGACCACATGGACACCTATGGGCACTCGGTCGAGAAGCTGCATGCCGCCTTCGTCGAGTTCCTGCACCGCATGCCCTTCTACGGCGCTGCGGTGGTCTGCGCCGACGACCCCGGCGTGCGCGCCATCCTCGGCAGCATCGAGCGGCCCGTCGTCAGCTACGGCCTGAGCGAAGGCGTCAGCGTGCGGGCCGTCAACGTGCGGCCCGGAGCCGGCGCGCAGATGCGCTTCACCTGCCAGCGCGAGGAAGCGGCCGATTTGGACGTGCTGCTCAACCTGGCAGGCGAGCACAACGTGCGCAATGCGCTGGCCGCCATCGCCATCGCGATGGAGCTGGACTGCCCGGACGAGGCCATCCAGAAGGCCCTGGCTCATTTCTCCGGCGTCGGCCGCCGCTTCGAGAAGCATGGCGAATGGCCGGCAGCCGACGGCGGCCGCTTTGAACTGGTCGACGACTACGGCCACCACCCGGTCGAGATGGCCGCCGTGCTCGCCGCCGCGCGCGGCGCCTACCCGGGCCGTCGCCTGGTGCTGGCCTTCCAGCCGCACCGCTACACGCGCACGCGGGACTGCTTTGCCGACTTCGTGCGTGTCATGAAGGGCGCTGATGTCGTGCTGCTGACCGAGGTCTATTCAGCCGGTGAAGCACGCATCGAGGGGGCGACCGGTACCGCGCTGGCCCAGGCCGTTGGCACCACGAACTTCGTGGCCGGTGTGACTCACATGCCGGCAGCACTGGCCGCGCTGACACGCGATGGCGATGTCGTCATCGGCATGGGCGCCGGCTCGATGAGTGCGCTGCCGCGCCTTGTCGCCCAGCATTTTTCGCAAGGAGCGTCGCCATGATGAAGACGCCTATCGATCTGAACCTCGACGCCAAGTCGCTCGGCAAGGTCGCCGTGCTGTTCGGCGGCACCAGCGCCGAGCGGCCGGTGTCGCTGATGAGCGGCAATGGCGTGATGGCGGCGCTGACGTCTGCCGGCGTCGACGCCCATGCCTTCGATCCCGCCGAGCGGCCTCTGCAGGCGCTGAAGGAAGAAGGCTTCGACCGGGCCTTCATCGCCCTGCACGGCCGTGGCGGTGAAGACGGCACGCTGCAGGGCGCCCTCGAATGGCTGGGCATCCCCTACACCGGCTCGGGCGTGACTGCCTCCGGCGTGGCCATGGACAAGACCATGACCAAGCGCGTCTGGGCCGCCGAGGGGCTGGTGACGCCGCAATACCTGGCCCTGACCCGCGCCGAGCTCACGCGCGAACGCATCCGAACGATTCCCGACACGCTGGGCTTGCCCGTCGTCGTCAAGCCGCCGCACGAAGGTTCGAGCATCGGCATCACCAAGGCGGCCGGCTATTCCGACATGCAGGGCGCCGTCGAGCTGGCCCTGGGCTTTGACGACGAACTGCTGTTCGAGCAGTGCATTGAAGGCCCCGAACTCACTTGTGCCGTGCTCGGCCAGGGTGATGACGCCGTGGCCCTGCCGGTCGTCGAGATCCGCGCGGAAGGTGGCGACTACAGCTACGAGAACAAATACGTCAGCAACGACACCAAGTATCTGTTCGGCACCCTGCCGGCTGCGCTCGAAGCCGAAGTCCAGCAGATGGTGCTCCAGGCCTACCGCCTGCTCGGCTGCCGCGGCTGGGGTCGTGCCGACCTGATGCTGCGCAAGGCCGACATGAAGCCCTTCCTGCTGGAGATGAACACCAGCCCGGGCATGACCTCGCATTCGCTGGTGCCCAAGGCCGCGCAGGCCGTGGGCATCGACTACCCGCATCTCTGCCTGTGGCTGCTGGCCCAGGCACGCCTTGATCGCGCATGAATTCAGCCGCCGCCACCGCTGCGCTGCCGCCCGACGTCCGCCTGATGAATGCGGTGTCGGCGCTGCTCGTGGCCGCGCTGGTGGCAACGGCCGCGTGGGCTGCGCTGCGCTGGGTGGTGCGCCTGCCGGCGTTCAACCTGCGCGCTATCCAGGTCGAAGGCGATGTCAGCCGCAACAGCGTCGCCTCGCTGCGCGCCAATGCGCTGCCGCGCCTGCACGGTTCCTTCCTCAGCATGAACCTGAAGGACGGCCGCGCCGCCTTCGAGGCCGTGCCCTGGGTCAGGCATGCGCAACTGACGCGCGTCTGGCCGATGCGCCTCAAGGTCAACCTCGAGGAACACCGCGCCGCCGCCTACTGGGAGGCGCGGGTCGACGGTGCGGACTCGGCCACCGAAGCCACCGCAGAGCGCGCCCTGGTCAACAGCTTTGGCGAAGTCTTCCAGGCCAATCTCGGCGACGTCGAGGACGAGACCCTGCCGGTGCTGGCCGGTCCGGCACCTTCGGCTGCCGCCATGCTGCAGATGTGGCGGGCGCTGTCGCCGGCCGCCGAAAAGCTGGGCGAGGGCATTGATCGCCTGGACCTGTCCGGCCGCGGTTCCTGGCGCGCAACGCTGGGCAGTGGCGCCGTCATCGAATTGGGCCGTGGCAGCGAGGCCGAGGTCGTCGAGCGCTTCGGCCGTTTCGCCCAATCCATCACCCAGGTTACGGCGACCTACCGCAGCCCGCTGCTGTCCGCCGACCTGCGCCACGCCGACGGCTACGCGGTCAAGCTGCGCGGCGTGACGACCCAATCCACGGGTAAACCCGTAAATAGAAAACGTTGAGGACGGACATGGCCAAGGAATACAAGGATTTGGTCGTCGGGCTGGATATTGGGACCGCCAAGATCATGGCCGTCGTGGCTGAGGTTTTGCCGGGCGGCGATTTGCGCATCGCCGGCCTCGGCGTGGCACCCTCGCACGGGCTCAAGCGTGGCGTCGTCGTCAATATCGACGCCACCGTGCAGTCCATCCAGCAGGCCTTGAAAGAGGCCGAAATGATGGCCGACTGCAAAATATCCCGGGTTTATACGGGGATCACCGGCAGTCATATCCGCGGCCAGAACTCCACCGGCATGGTCATCGTGCGCGACAAGGAGGTCACGCCGGTGGATGTGACCCGCGTTGTCGAAACTGCCAAGGCCATCAATATTCCCAACGACCAGCGCCTGTTGCTGGTCGAGCCGCAGGAATTCGTCATCGACGGCCATGAGGTCAAGGAACCCATCGGCATGAGCGGTGGCCGCCTGGAAGTCAAGGTCCATATCGTGACCGGCGCCCAAAGTGCGGCGGAAAACATCGTCAAGTGCGTGCGCCGCTGCGGTTTGGAGGTCGACCAGCTGGTTTTGAACCCGAGCGCCTCCAGCCATGCCGCCCTGACCGCCGACGAGCGCGACCTGGGGGTGGCGCTGGTGGATATCGGCGCCGGCACGACCGATGTTGCAATATTCACCGGCGGCTCCATCCGCCATACCGCCGTCATTCCCATCGCCGGCGACCTGATCACCAGCGATATCGCCATGGCCCTGCGCACCCCGACCAAGGATGCCGAGGAAATCAAGGTCGAATATGGCGTCGCCAAGCAGCTGCTGGCCGACCCGTCCGACCAGGTGGAAGTGCCGGGTCTGGGTGACCGCAGCCCCAGGATGCTGTCCAAGCAGGCCCTGGCCGGCGTCATCGAGCCGCGTGTCGAGGAAATCTTTTCCCTCGTGCACCAGGTGATTCGCGAGAGCGGGTATGAGGAATTGCTGTCCAGCGGCATCGTGCTGACCGGCGGGTCGGCCGTCATGCCGGGCATGGTGGAACTCGCCGAGGACATTTTCCTGAAACCCGTCCGGCGCGGCCTGCCCACCTATTCAGGGGCCCTTTACGACATGGTGGCCAACCCCCGTTCGGCCACCGTCATGGGTCTTCTGGAAGAAGCGCGGCTGTCGCGCAGCCGGGGTTTCAAGGCGGCGCAGCAGGCGGGCTCGGTGCAAACCCTGCTCGGCCGGGTCAAGGATTGGTTCATGGGGAATTTTTGACCCCCCAGAACCAACAGCAAACACGAAATATTTGTTTCAGCAACTGTTCATTTTTTGAGTGCCACGGCACAATTGCAGTAGGAGGTTTGATATGCCCATCGAGATGATCGAAGAGTTTGACCAAGGCACCCAAATCAAGGTGATCGGGGTCGGTGGTGGCGGTGGCAATGCCGTGGACCACATGATCGCCCAGGGCGTTCAAGGCGTTGAATTCATCTGCGCGAATACCGACGCGCAGGCACTGAACCGCTCCAAGGCCGACCAATTGCTGCAACTCGGCACTTCCGGTCTCGGCGCTGGCGCCAAACCCGAAATGGGCCGTGCTGCCGCCGAAGAAGCCGAAAACCGCATTCGCGAATCCATCGCCGGCGCCAATATGCTGTTCATCACCGCCGGCATGGGCGGCGGTACCGGCACGGGTGCCGCGCCGGTGATTGCCCGCGTCGCCAAGGAAATGGGCATCCTGACGGTGGGCGTCGTCACCAAACCCTTCGATTTCGAAGGCGGTCGCCGCGCCAAGGCCGCCGATGCCGGCCTGACCGAACTCGAAGCCAATGTCGACTCGCTGATCGTCGTTCTGAACGACAAGCTGCTCGACGTGCTGGGCGACGACGTCACGCAGGATCAGGCCTTCGCGCACGCCAATGACGTGCTGAAGAACGCCGTTGGCGGCATTTCCGACATCATCCACATCCCCGGCCTGGTCAACGTCGACTTCGAAGACGTCAAGACGGTGATGAGCGAACCCGGCAAGGCCATGATGGGCACGGCGCAAGCCACCGGCCCGGACCGCGCCGCCAAGGCCGCCGAAGCAGCCGTCGCCTGTCCGCTGCTGGAAGGCATCGACCTGTCCGGCGCGCGCGGCGTGCTGGTGCTGATCGCTGCCGGCCGCAGCAACTTCAAGCTGAGCGAGTCGCGCAATGCGATGAACGCCATCAAGCGCTACGCCTCGGATGAAGCCCATGTCATCTTCGGCACCGCCTACGACGAAAGCCTGGGCGACGCGCTGCGCGTGACGGTCATCGCCACCGGCTTGACGGCCGGCCGTGCCCGCCAGCAGGCGCCGCTGCAAGTCGTGCAGACCCAGCAGGTCGTGCGCAACGGCACCGACGGCATGCCCGTGCTGACGCAAGCCGTGGCCATGGCCGCGCCGGCGGCCGGCCAGCAGGCCAACGTTGGCCTGGGCCTGGGTGATTTCGCCAACGCCAATGTGCCCAGCGTCTGGCGCCATGGCCGCTCGGGCAGCGCCGCCGCCAAGGTCGAGGCCCTGTCGTCCAACGGCATGGACGAGATCGAGATCCCGGCCTTCCTGCGCAAGCAGGCTGACTGATCCGGCGCTTCTCAAACGAAAAGCGCGAGCCGCAAGGCTCGCCCTTTTTCCTTGTCAGGAGGCGCGAGCTGCGACCTCGGCGGGCTTTGCAGCGCCCGACAGCAGGGCCAGCAGTCCGCCGCTCACGAGCACGAGGGCTAACGCAACCATGCGCGCACCCGGCAACGTTGCGGCGGCCGTCGTCATGCACGCCGCCGCGGCCATCTGCAGAAAGCCCAGCAACGCCGACGCCTGGCCCGCCTGGGACGCAAAAGGCGTCAGCGCCAGCGCGGTGCCCGTGGGCGACACCAGGCCCATGCCGAACAGGAAGATGGCGACCGCAAGGGCGAAGCCGGTGAGCCCGATGGCCCCGACCACGAGCATCGCGAAGCCGCCCAGCGCCGCCAATGTCGCGCCGATTCGCAGCACCGTTGGCGCACCCCAGCGCGCAGCCCATCGTGGCGCCGTCTGCCCTGCTGCGAAGACGACGAACACCGAGATCGCGAAGAACACCCCGACCTGCAGCGCGCTGAAGCCGAAGTCGTGCGCCAGCACCAGTGGCGCCGTCCCGAAGAAGGCGAACAGCGCGCCGAGGATGGCGGCCGTTGCGAGGGCGGATCGCATGAAGCGCGCGTCGCCCAGCAATTGCAGATAGCCTCGCGCCAAGGCGCCGGCCGCCTGATGGCGACGACGCTCCACGGGCAGCGTCTCGCCGACGATGCCGACATAGGCGGCAGCGAGGGCCAGCCCCGCCAGCACGAGCACGATGAAAGGCGCCCGCCAGCCCCAGGCGGCTTGCAAGAGGCCACCGAGCAGCGGTGAAAAGCCCGGTGCTGCCGCCATGACGACCATGATGCGGCCGAGCAGGGCGGCGAGCTGCGGGCCCTCGAAGCGGTCACGCGCGGCAGCCCGCGCAAGCACCGAGGCCGCCGCGACGCCAATGGCCTGCAGCACGCGGCCCATCAGCAGCCAGGGCAGCGAGACCGCCGCGCCGCCGACCGCGCTGCCGATCACGAAGACGACCAGTCCACCCAGCACCACGGGGCGACGCCCGACGCGATCCGACAGCGGTCCGACGATGAGCTGGGCGAAAGCGAACACGGCGAGGAAGACGCCGAGCACGGCCGCCGTCAGCGTCGTGGCGTCACCTCCCAGCGCCTGCGCGATCACGGGCAGGGCGGGCAACAGGATGTTGGTCGACAGCGTCGCCAGCGCCGACAGTGCGGCCAGCGTCAGCAGCCAGCGCAGCGGTACCGTCCTCATGAGGCGCGGCCGTCGGCGATGAAGGCGACGCTGCGTGCGATGACGCGCGGATCGGCCAGCAGCCGACGATGACCCAGCCCGGCAACGGGCTCGAGATGCGAGCCTGCCCAGGCGGCATGCAGGGCCTCCGAAGCGGAGAAGGGCACGGTGCGGTCCTCGGGATCGTGCACGATCAGTCCGTCGTGGTGCAGTCCATGCTGCAGACGCTCGAGATCGACATAGGTGATGCGTGTGCCGATGAAACGCTCCACCCAGCCCGCGAACGCCGCGGCATCGGACGGACCCAACCCATGGGTGGCGGCCAAGCCCTTGACCATGGGGGTCAGCGACGACGGCCCGGCCAGATGCACGCTGCGCCTGACCTGCCAGCCGTGGGCAAAGGCCAGCAAGGCCGCGGCAGACCCCATGGAGTGGCCGATGACGCCGTGCACGGCCTCGGCGATGTCGGCCACCACGGCGCGCAGCGCCCGACCGGCGTGGACGACGCTGGCGGCGTGGCCGGTCGAGTCGCCGTGGGCGGGCAGGTCGAAGAGGGTGACCGAAAAGCCGGCCTCGACCAGGGCCCGCGCGAAGCCGAGCAGATGGGCGCCGCGGCTGTTCCAGCCATGCACGAGAACGACGCGTGGCCCCGAGCCCAGGGTCCAGCGTGCCAGCTTGTGGCCTTCATGGCGCAGCGGCGGTTCTGCATGGCCGGCCAGGGCGGCGCGTTCCTCGGCCGTCAGCGGCACGCGCTCCGGCGCCGAGAAGGCATGGCGGGCCGCAGCCATGTGGCCGTCATCGTGAGCCTGGAAGGGCTCGGCCAGGGCAGGGGAAGCGAGCATGGCGTTCTCCTGGGCTTGCGTCAGCCCGCGTAGGCCGGCGTGGGCGTGGACAGGCTCTGCTTGACCTGACGGCTGATGTCGTCGGCCAGCACCTCGAAGGCACCCGCTTCCAGCTCGGCCAGGGTCAGGCGAGCAACCTCGGCGGGCGAGGACTTGGGCGCCTCGATGCCGCGCGTCATGTCGGTGTCCATATAGCCGACGTGCAGGCTGGTCAACTGCGTGCCCTGGGCCTTGAGCTCCTGGCGCAGGCCGTTGGTCAGGGCCCAGGCGGCGGCCTTGCTGGCGCTGTAGGGCGTCAGGCCCGGCAGGGTCACCCAGCTCAGCACCGACAGCACATTCAGCACCGCGCCGCCCCCGTTGGCCCACAGCACCGGCGCAAAGGCCTGAGTCAGGGCCCAGACGCCGAAGAAGTTGGTGTCGAAATGGCGGCGCGCCGTGGCGATGGCGTCGTCGGCGAGGACGCCGCTGCCCTGGGAGACGCCGGCGTTGTTGATCAGCAGCGTCACGTCGGTGCATTGCGCGGCGGCCGCGGCCACCTGGGCTGCGTCGGTCACATCCAAGGCCACGGGAATCACACCGGGCAGATCGATGGAGGCCGGGTCGCGCGCGGCGGCATAGACCTTGGCGGCGCCGGCGGTGAGCGCGGCCTCGGCAAAGGCACGGCCCAGGCCGCGGTTGGCACCGGTGATGAAGACGACGGCGTTCTTGAGCTTCATGGCAATTCCTTCGCAATCCGTTTTTTCATGTCGATCAACATGATTGAGTTAAATGTCGTTCAACATATAAAATCCGTCAAGTCCCGTCCACAAAGCCCCCAGGAGACGTCATGAAGGTCAGCCGCGCCCAGGCCGAAGAGAACCGCGAACGCATCCTCGACAACGCCGCCCAGCTCTTCCGTGAGCACGGCTTCGACGGCATCGGCCTGAACGACCTGATGCAGGCGGCCGGGCTGACGCGTGGCGGCTTCTACGGTCACTTCGCATCCAAGGACGACCTGGCCGCCCAGGCCACGCGGCGCGCCATGCAGGTCAACCGCGAAAAGTGGAAGAAGCAGACAGACCGCAGCCTGCAGGCCTGGGTCAAGGCCTATCTTTCGGACGCCCATCGCGACCATTTCGGTGCCGGCTGTGCCCTGGTGGCGCTGGCAGGCGACGCGGCGCGCGGCGGTCCGGCCGTCAAGGCGGTGTTTGCCGAAGGCGTGGCCAGCCTGGTTGCGACGCTGCAGACGCAGATGCCCGCCGCCAGTCCCGCCGAGCAGCGCGAGCAGGCCCTGGCCATGCTGTCCACGCTGGTGGGATCGCTGTTGCTGTCGCGCGCCGTTGGGGGTGATGCGGCCTTGTCGCATGAGCTGCGCGAGGCCGCCCGCAAGAGCCTGCCCGCCGGCGGCTGAACGGTCGCGATGCGCCGCTGGGCGGCGGCGCTGCGGTGGGAGAGTGCCACCCCCTGTGGCATGCTCGCGACCCATGTCAACGCCTAGAAGATTGCCTCGGGATGCTTGAGTCGGGCCCGATGTTGCGCCGCGGCCTGCTGCTGCTGGCTTGGCTGGCCATCCTCCTGCCGGCGCAGGCACAGCGACTGCCCCAGCCCAGCAACCGCGTCGCGGGTGACGATTCCGCGCCCACCCAGCTCGCCACCACGGTCTGGACGCGGGCCCAGCTGGACGCCTGGTGGGCCGCACTGCGCCAGCACAGCGCGGTGGGCGGTGATCGCCTCGAATTGCCTCCTCAGCTGCTGCCGCCCGAGGCCGACGCGGCCTGGCAGCCCGTGGCCATGCCCGATGTGCGCACGCGCCCGGGCGCCGCGATGGTCAGCGATGCGCATGGCTACCAGATGCGCTGGTACCGGGTGCATGTGCCTCCCGGCGGCGACGAGAGCATGGCGATGTATCTGCCGCGCCTGGTCACGCTGTCGGCAGCCGTGCTGGCCCGGACCGAAGGGGGTTGGCAACTGCTGCTGGACAACCAGCATGCCGAGCGCGAGCAATGGGTGCAGCCCATCTGGCTGCCGTTGCCGGGCATCGGCTCCCAGGGCATGGATCTCGTCGTGGCGCTGCCGGTGCCGGCTGGCAGCTATCACGCCGTGTCGCGCATCTGGGTCGGTCCTCGCGACCAGCTGGAAAGGCGCTGGCTGTGGCGGGTGCGGGCCCAGACCGGCCTGCCCCAGGCCGTCAGCCTGACGCTGGCCGTGCTGGGCATGTTTGCGCTGACGCTGTGGCTGCGCCGGCCTGACGAGAGCATCTACGTCCTGTTCGCCCTCGGCGCTGCAGCGTGGATGGTGCGCAACCTGCACTACTACGTCAGCCTGCCGATCTCGGCGGCGGGACAGGACTGGTTCTGGTGGGCCACACATGCCTCCATGGGTTGGGTGATGCTGACGGCGCTGCTGTTCGCATTGCGCTTTGCAAGCCGGCGCGCGCCCTGGCTGGAATGGGCGCTGACGGCCAGCGTGGTGCTGGTCAGCCTGTTCAGCATGCCGCTGTGGCTGCGTCAGCTCGACATGGTCGTCATGCAGTACGCGGTGACGGCTGCCGTCGCCGCCATCGGCACGGCCTGGGTGGCCTGGCTGGCCTGGCGCGAGCAGCGCACCGAGTTGCGCATCATGGCCGTGGCCCTGATCGCCGGCGTCGTCATCGGCGGCCACGATCTTGCCGTGCTGGCCGGGTGGGCCTGGCCCGAGCACTTCTTCCTGATGCCGTTTGCGACGCTGATCGTCATGGTCAGCTTCCTGCACGCGGTGCAGCGCCGCTATGTCGGCGCCGTCGAGCAGGTGCAGGCCGAGAACAGCCAGCTGCAGGAAGACCTGGACGAGCAGGTCTCGGTGCTGCAGATGCAGAACGCCCAGCTGCGCGAGGCCGAGCGCCAGCAGGCCCTGCTGCTGGAGCGCCAGCGCATCATGGCCGACATGCACGACGGCCTGGGTTCCTCGCTGCTGTCGGCCCTGGTGGCCATGGAGCAGGGCAGCATGTCGCATGAGCAGTGCGTGGAGGTGCTGCGCGAATGCGTCGACGACCTGCGCCTGGTCATCGACTCGCTGGAGCCGGTCGGCCACGACCTCGTCTCGCTGTTGGCCACCATGCGCTACCGCCTCGGCAAGCGCCTGCAGACCGGTGGGTTGAAGCTGGACTGGGACGTGCAGGACCTGCCGCCGCTGGCCTGGCTGGAGCCGCCCGACGCGCTGCACGTGCTGCGCCTGATGCAGGAGGCGCTGAACAACGTGCTCAAGCACGCCCAGGCCAGCCGGGTGCGCATGGTCACCCGCCATCACGGCAGCTATGTCGAGATCCGTGTCGAGGACGATGGCGCCGGCTTCGACCTGCAAAACATCCAGCACGGCCGCGGCCTGAAGAGCCAGATCAAGCGGGCCCAGCGCCTGGGCGGCAAGCTGCGCATCGACTCGCAGCCGGGCATGGGCACGCGGCTGTCGCTGCGATTGCCCGTGGAGCGCAAAGAGAACTCTTGATCTTGGACAATTGACCCCATGGTCAAGCAACGCACCCTGAAGTCGATCACGCGCGCCGTCGGCGTGGGCATCCACAGCGGCCAGAAGGTCGAGCTGACGCTGCGTCCCGCGCCGGTCGACACCGGCATCGTCTTCCGCCGCGTCGACCTCTGCCCGCCGGTGGACATCCCGGTCGGCGTCATGTCGGTCAGCGACACCCGCATGGCCACCACCATCAGCCCCGATGGCGACCCGGGCGGCCCCAAGGTGCAGACCATCGAGCACCTGCTGTCGGCCTGTGCCGGCCTGGGGCTGGACAACCTCGTCATCGACATCAATGCCGACGAGGTGCCGGTGCTGGACGGTTCGGCTGCGGCCTTCGTCTTCCTGCTGCAGTCGGCCGGCATCGTCATGCAGGACGCGCCCAAGCGCTTCCTGCGCGTGAAGAAGCCCATCGAGGTGCGCCAGGGTGAGGGCAAGAAGCTGATGTGGGCCAGGCTCGAGCCGCATCATGGCTACACGCTGAGCTTCGAGATCGAGTTCGACAACCCGGCCGTGGCCGCCACGGGCAGCAGCTTCGTCTTCGACATGGGCTCCGGGCTCTACAAGAAGGAGATCGCCCGTGCCCGCACCTTCGGCATGACGGCCGACATCGACCTGATGCGCTCGCGCGGCCTCACGCTGGGCGGGTCCATGGACAACGCCATCGTCGTCGACGACTACAAGGTGCTGAACGCCGACGGGCTCCGCTATGACGACGAGTTCGTCAAGCACAAGATCCTGGACGCCATCGGGGACATGCAGGTGGCCGGCATGCCGTTGCTGGCGGCCTACACCTCCTTCAAAGGCGGGCATGCGCTGAACAACAAGCTGCTGCGCGCCCTGCTGGCCGACGAGTCGGCCTATGAGGTGGTCAGTTTTGACGACGACCGCGCGGCGCCCAAGGGCTTCGCCGAGCTCGCGCCCGCCTGGTGATGTGAGCGCATGCTGATCGCCCGCCTCGTTGTCGGCCTGCTGCTGTTCGCGGCGGTCCTGTGTTTCGCTTTTTCCATCGCCACCGGCCAGCCGCGCTGGCGGCGGCTCGGTCTGGTCATCATGAAATGGACGCTGGTGGCCGGCCTGGCCTTCTTCGGCGTGCTGATCCTGGAGCGATTGGCGGTGATGCTGTGATGCTAGTCACGCCCTAGGCGGGCCACCCCTGGGCTTGCGGGGATGCCAGCCCGGCGGCATGTGTTCAGAATGACTTCACGGTCGCTGTCCGAGTTGCGGCGGCCCAGTCCGGGAACTTATTAACCTGGGCGCCACGCGTGGAGATGGCCGGGGGGCCGGGGAAGCGCAGTGGATGAAGAGAGAAACCTTTTGTTTGTACCGAATTGGGCCGCTCCCGCAGGAGTGGCCCTTTTTTTGTTTGCACGCCACAGCCCAGGCTGTCGGCAAGCTGTCCGTCTCTGTTACGCACGCTCACCGAGAGAGGGTCTTGCGCGTCGTCCGCTGTGTCGGGATGGCGTTGAAAGCCCAGGCCAGCCGTTGCTGACCAGCTGAAAGGACCCCTCGAATGAAGACCTCCCTGATCGCCGCCGCCGCTCTTGCCCTGCTGACCGGCGCCGCCATGGCCCAGACCCCCGTCACCGCGCAGACCACCGTTCAGCGCGACGTAAACCAGCAGCAGCGCATCGAGAACGGCCTGCAGAGCGGCAAGCTGACGACGCGCGAAGCCGGCCTGCTCGAACGCGAGCAGTCCAAGGTCGACAAGCTCCAGGCCAAGGACATGAAGGACGGTCACCTCAGCGCCGCCGAGCGCCAGCAGCTGCGCTCGGCCCAGAACAAGGTCAGCCGCGACATCGAGACGGCCAAGAACAATGGCGTCAACGGCAATCCGCTGTCGGCCTCCAGCCAGCGCATGCAGGCCGACGTGCAGCGCAACGTCAACCAGGAAAAGCGTGTCGAAGCCGGCCTGGCCAATGGTTCTCTGACCAAGCGTGAAGCGGCCCGCATGGAGCAGGGCCAGGCGCATGTGGACCGGGCCGAAGCGCACGCCGCGGCTGACGGCCATGTCGGCGCCGGCGAGCAGAAACGTGTGCAGCACGCCGAGAACCGCCAGAGCGCGCGCATCCATCGCGCCAAGACCAACGCCGGTTGATGAAGCCCCTCGCCCAGTCCCGCCGTGCTGCACGCAGGCGGGTCTGGTCGGTCTTGCAGACCGCGCAGCCAACAGAGCGGCTGCTCTTCGGCAGGCACAACAAGTCCACAGGACTTGTTGTGTCCGGCCTCAGCCCCCAAGGGGACGGCGATGCTTGCCGGATCGACCGGCAAGCACATCGCCAGCGCGGGCCGGGGGAGCGGCCCGGGGCCCGGCCCGCCAGACTTCCTGCTCAGACGCCGAGATAGCGATTGCGCAGATGGGCCTCGAAGTGTGCCGGGTTCAGCGTCTCGCCACTGGCGCGTCTGACCAGCTCAGGCGTCTCGTAACGACTGGCGGCCTGCCAGACATGGGTGGACAGCCAGTCGAACACCGGGCCCAGCTCGCCACGCGCGATCTGCGCGTCCAGGTCGGGCCGCTGAGCCCGCATCGCCGCGAACCACTGCGCCGCGTACATCGCACCCAGGGTGTAGCAGGGGAAGTAGCCGAACAGGCCGGCGGGCCAGTGCACGTCCTGCATGGGGCCATCCTTGAAGTTGCCGCGCGTGTCCAGGCCGAGCAGCTCGGCCATCTTGGCGTCCCACAGGGCCGGAATGTCTTCCACCTCGGCCTGGCCTTCGATGAGGGCGCGCTCGATGTCGAAGCGCAGCAGGATGTGGGCGGGGTAGGTGACTTCGTCCGCATCGACGCGGATATAGCCGGGCTGCACGCGCGTCAGCAGCTTGTTCAGGTTGCCGGGCTCGAAGGCAGGCTGATCGCCGAAGTGCTTGATGAGCAGCGGTGACAGCAGGCCGGCGAAGGCCGGATGGCTGCCCAATTGCATCTCGAAGGAGAGGCTCTGGCTCTCGTGGATGCCCATGGACCGGGCGCGGGCGATGGGCTGGCCGAGCAGGTCGCGCGGCAGGTTCTGCTCGTAGCGGCCGTGGCCGGTCTCGTGGATGGTGCCCATCAGGCTGGGCAGGAAGTCGTCCTCGCGGTAGCGCGTCGTCATGCGCACGTCCTCGGGCACGCCGCCGCAGAAGGGGTGGGTGCTCTCGTCCATGCGGCCGGCGGCAAAGTCGAAGGCCAGCAGCTTCATGGCGTCCAGGCCCAGCGCCTTCTGCGCCGCGGTCGGGAAGGGGCCGACCGGCTTGATGACGGTTTCGTTGGCCTGTTTCGCCGTCACGTCGCGGATCAGGCCCGGCAGCCAGCCGCGCAGCGGGCCGAAGGCGGCCTCGATATCGTTAGCGCGCATGCCGGGCTCGTAGTTGTCGAGCAGGGCGTCGTACTTGGGCAGGCCCGACATCTGCGACAGCAGCTCGGCTTCCTGGCGGGCGACGTTCAAAACTTCGCGCAGATTGGACACGAGGCCGGCCCAGTCGTTCGCCGGCCGCTGGCTGCGCCAGGCATGCTCGCAACGGTTGTTGGCCAGGCTCTTGGCTTCCACCAAGGCCTGGGGCAGGGCGTTGGCGGCGCGCCAGACGCGGCGGATCTCGCGCAGATTGGCGCGCTGGCCCTCGTCCAGCGGCTCGGCGGCGGCCGCTTCCAGCAGGCCGGACAGGGCCGGGTCGGTGGCAAGCTGGTGCAGCAGGCCGTCCATCTCGGCCAGGGCCAGGCTGCGTGCCTCATTGCCCTTGGCCGGCATGTTGGCGGCCTGGTCCCATTGGGCGATGGCCTGCAGATGGCCGAGGTGGTGCAGGCGCTGCTGGCGCGCGGCGAGGTCTTGATAAGCAGAGGTCATGACAGCCAACTTTCGGGAACGAAGTACATCAGGGCGACGGTGAAGCAGATGAAGCGCAGGCCCTTGCCCAGTGCCATCCAGCCCACGCAGGGCCAGAAGGGCAGCTTGAGCCAGCCGGCCACGGCGCAGAGCGGGTCGCCCACGATGGGCAGCCAGCTCAGCACGCAGGCCTTGGGGCCGAAGCGCTGCAGCCATTGCGCTGCCCGTGAATGCGTGGGCTCGTGGTGCTTCACCGCCTCGACCGCCTTTTCGGCGCCGTAGCCAATCCACCAACTCGTCGCGCCACCCAGCGTGTTCCCGATCGTGGCCACGGCGATCACGGCCCAGAACATGCTCGGGTCCGCCTTGACGACGAGGTAGACGGCCGGCTCGGAGCCTAGCGGCAGCAGGGTCGCCGAGACGAAAGTGATGATGAAGACCGCCACCAGTCCGACCTGGGGCAGGGCCAGGGCGGCAAGCAGCTCGCTGATGAATTGACCGAGCCAAGCTTCCATGCGGCATTGTGGTCTGAGCCTGAAAGGCCGGATGGCTACAATCTCGCCTCTTTTTTAAGCAGACGTCTCGTGCAAATCGGCCCCCACTCCCTTCCCAACCGGCTCTTCGTGGCGCCGATGGCCGGGGTGACGGACCGGCCCTTCCGCCAGCTCTGCCGCCGCCTGGGCGCGGGCTATGCGGTCAGCGAGATGGTCACGTCGCGCAAGGAGCTGTGGGGCAGCCTCAAGACCTCACGCCGTGCCGATCACTCGGGTGAGCCGGGGCCGATCGCCGTGCAGATCGCCGGCACCGACGCGGCCATGATGGCCGAGGCCGCCGCCTACAACATCGACCGCGGCGCCCAGATCATCGACATCAACATGGGCTGCCCGGCCAAGAAGGTCTGCAACAAATGGGCGGGCTCGGCGCTGATGCGCAACGAGGCGCTGGCGCTGGAGATCGTCGAGGCCGTCGTGGCGGTGTGCACGCCGCGCGGCGTACCGGTCACGTTGAAGATGCGCACCGGCTGGAGCGCCGATGAGCGCAATGCATTGCGCCTGGCGCGCATCTTCGAGTCCGCCGGCATCGCCATGCTGACCATCCATGGCCGCACCCGTGAGCAGGGCTACAAGGGCCTGGCCGAGTACGACACCATCGCAGCAGTAAAGACAGCGTTGACCATCCCCGTTGTTGCCAATGGCGACATCGACTCGCCCGAGAAGGCGCGCGACGTGCTGGCCTACACCGGCGCCGATGCCTTGATGATCGGCCGCGCAGCCCAGGGGCGGCCGTGGATCTTCCGCGAGGTGACCCATTTCCTGGCGACAGGCGAACACCTGGACGCGCCGACTGTCACCGAAGCGCGTGACGTGCTGACCGAGCATCTGCATGATCACTACGGTCTGTACGGCGAACTGAGTGGCGTGCGCAGCGCGCGCAAGCACATCGGCTGGGCCGTGCGCGGCCTGCCCGGCGGAGAAGCATTCCGCCAGCACATGAACACCCTGGAGCGCTGCGACCTGCAGTTGCAGGCTCTGCGGGACTGGTTCGACGAACTCGGCCAGACCCACGACCGGCTGCCTCCTACCTTGGCGGCCAACGACGATGAAGACGCGCCGGCCGACGAAGCCTGTGCTGCCTAACGAAAAGCTGCTCCTGTCATGAGTGCCCAGAAGAACACCAATCCGCCCAATCCCATCGACGCCTGCGTGCGCGACAACCTCGAAGCCTTTTTCCGCGACCTCGACGGCCAGGAGCCGCACTCGATGCACGAGATGCTGATCAAGCTGGTGGAGAAGCCGCTGTTCGAGATCGTCATGCGCGAGGCCGGCGGCAACCAGAGCAAGGCCGCGCAATGGCTGGGCATCAACCGCAACACGCTGCGTCGCAAGCTGACCGACCACAATCTGTAACTCTTGCGGGTTGGACCTGCGAAGCAGCTCCGACCTCAACTGACTTTGATCATGAATCAACTCACTGCACTGCTCTCGGTTTCCGACAAGACCGGCATCCTCGAATTTGCCAAGGGCCTTCACGCCCTGGGCGCCAAGCTGCTCTCCACCGGTGGCACCGCCAAGCTGCTGGCCGACAACGGCCTGCCGGTCACGGAAGTGGCCGAACACACCGGCTTCCCCGAGATGATGGACGGCCGTGTGAAGACGCTGCACCCCAAGATCCACGGCGGCCTGCTGGCCCGTGGTGACACCGCCGAGCATGTGGCTGCGATGGAGAAGCACGGCATCACGCGCATCGACATCCTCGCCGTCAACCTCTACCCCTTCGAAGCCACGGTGGCCAAGCCCGGCTGCACGCTGGAAGACGCCATCGAGAACATCGACATCGGCGGTCCGGCCATGGTGCGCAGCGCGGCCAAGAACTGGAAGGACGTGACGGTGCTGACCGACGCGGCCCAGTACGCTGCCGTGCTCGACGAGCTGAAGGCGAATGGCAAGACCAGCGACAAGACGCGCTTCGCTGCCTCGGTCGCCGCCTTCAACCGCATCGCCCAGTACGACGCGGCCATCAGCAACTACCTGTCAAGCTTGCAGGAAGACGGCGCCAAGTCTGAATACCCCGCGCAGATGAACGCCACCTTCGTGAAGGTGCAAGACCTGCGCTACGGCGAGAACTCGCACCAGACGGCGGCCCTCTACCGCGACCTGTTCCCGGCACCCGGCTCGCTCGTCACGGGCAAGCAGCTGCAGGGCAAGGAACTCTCATACAACAACATCGCCGATGCCGATGCGGCCTGGGAATGCGTGAAGAGCTTCGACACGCCAGCCTGTGTCATCGTCAAGCACGCCAACCCCTGCGGCGTCGCTGTCGGTGCCAACCCGGCCGAGGCCTACAGCAAGGCCTTCAAGACCGACCCGACGAGTGCCTTCGGCGGCATCATCGCCTTCAACCGTGAGGTGGACGGCGCGGCCGCCCAGCTGGTCGCCAAGCAGTTCGTCGAGGTGCTGATGGCGCCGGGCTTCAGCGCCGAGGCGCTGGAGATCTTCAAGGCCAAGGCCAATGTGCGTCTGATGCAGATCGCGCTGCCGCCGGGCGGCCCGCGCCCCTGGGACCAGGGCCGCAATGCCGGCGACAGCAAGCGCGTCGGTTCGGGCCTGCTGCTGCAAACCTCGGACAACCATTTCCTGAAGAAGGAAGACCTCAAGGTCGTCACGACGCTGCAGCCCACGGCCCAACAGCTCGACGACCTGATGTTCGCCTGGACCGTGGCCCAGTATGTGAAGAGCAATGCCATCGTCTTCTGCGGCGGTGGCATGACGCTGGGTGTCGGCGCCGGCCAGATGAGCCGCCTCGACTCGGCCCGCATCGCCTCCATCAAATCCCAGCACGCCGGCCTCAGCCTCGTGGGTTCGGCCGTGGCCAGCGATGCGTTCTTCCCCTTCCGCGACGGTCTGGATGTGCTGGCCGACGCGGGCGCGACCTGCGTCATCCAGCCGGGTGGCTCGATGCGTGACGACGAAGTGATCGCCGCGGCCAACGAGCGCGGCATCGCGATGGTGGTCACCGGCGTGCGGCATTTCCGGCACTGAGATGGGAGCGAGGACAGCCCCTGCGGGCTGTCTGACGTCCATCGAAGGACAAGTCCTGTCTGGCAGGACTTGGCATGACCCGCTGCGGCGGGTAGCCGCCCGTCACTGCGCAAACAGGATGCGCAGGCGCTCGTCCACGTCGGCAACGTCCATGTAGCCGATGGCCTGCGGATCGGCCAGCAGGCGTTCCCGCAACTCCGCGGTGCTGGTCAGTTCCAACGGCGCCTTGGCGCGGCCGCTGAATACCAACTGCGACCAGGCCATGCGGATTTGCGCCGCGTCGCGCCGCAGCACCTGGGCATGAAAGCTGTCGCGCAGCTCGCCACGCTGGGCGAGCAGCCGAGACGGTGCCCCGTCGACGCCGACCGGACGCTGCCCCATGTACAGCGCGACCAGGGCCTCGCGGTCCAGTGGCGCGAGCCGGCTGCCGGCCGCGGCGACAACGACGATCTCCCGCGGTGGCAGTTCCGCGGCGGCGATACGTGCGACCTGGCCGCCCGCGCGCAGTTCCTCGATGGCCGCCAGCAGCGGTGCCGCGGCCGTGCGCCCAGCCTGTGGCACGGCGCACAGGTACTGCAGCCGGCCCAGGGGCAGCCGCCATGGCGCGCCTATCGCATCCGTGCCGTGCTGGCGCTGCCAGGCCAGTGCACGAGACTCGACCGCCGCGTAGGCGGGCCGGTTCAGCGCCAGCTTGCGCAGCGCGCGCTCCTCGGTCAGGGCATCGTCGCGCCGCAGGCGTCCCGTGGCCAGCAAGGGCTCCAGCACCGGGTAGGCGTAGCCGTTCACGGTGCCGATCGGCTGACCCGGCGCCAGCTCGTCCAGCGATTGCACGGCCGCCGCATCCCGATGGCCGACCAGCAGATCGCTGCCCGACAGCAATGGCGCACTCCAGCTGTAGGCCGGGCTCTGTGCGGTGCCGAGCGGTTCGAACTGGCAGCGCAGCTCGTAGTCACCGGCCTGTGCGGCGCCCTCCAGCCGCTGGCGCGGCAGCAGCACGGTCTCCAGCGGGCGGCCCAGGCGTTGGGCGATGGCTCGGTACAGCTGCAGCGTGAAGCCGCCCACGGCCTGCTCCCCCTGCAACTGCGCATACGGCATGGCCTGCGCCGTGGCGATGACCGCTCGCAGCGGCGTCGCCACGGCGGCACCGGCAACCGGCTGTGCCGGGGCGTTGCCGGCCAGCGCGAACGCCAGCGCGAGCAGCGGGGTGCGCAGCAGGTCAGAACACATGGTCGAGGTTGATGCTCAACACGCGCAGCCGGCCATTCCACGCCTGCTGAGACGGGCCACCCAGCGCCGCTGGCAGGGGCGTCAACACCACGCCCGCCAACTGACCCGCACTGCGGTCGCGCGTGTTGCGAAACCCGTCGATCTGCAGCTTCAGCGACAGCCCCTCCGCCAGCTCGGTGCGCAGGCCCAATTGCCAGCCGTTGCGGTCCAGCGGCGCCTGCAGGAAGCGGTCAAGCGCGGTGTTGAAGTCGCGTGCCGAGGCGGGCGCGCCATTGGCTGTGCGCAGGTCCAGGGGCGGCTCGCGGTAGCGAATCCATGTCAGCGCGGCATAGGGCGTCCAGCGTGGAGACGCCCGCCAGGCGACCAGGCCGTAGGCGCCATCGGTCTCCGGCACCAGCGCCGTGCTGCCGCCGCGGCGCGCGAACTCCGCCTGCCAGCGCAGCGGCCCGCCGTCGTCATGCGTGACCGACAGCGACGCGAGGCGCGCGTGCTGGTGCTGCATGCCCACGCGGTCGTCGAGCACGGCCGCGCAGTTGGTGCAGGCCGTGGCGCCGGACGATGCGAGTGCGAACAGGCTCGCGAGCTGCGGCAATTCGGCGCTCAGCCGGTAGTCGCTCCAGGCGGCGCGCAGGCGCCAGGGCCCGCCGCGCCATGCTGCCGAGGCGACGGCCGCGCGGTGGAAGTCGTAGTGGCCCGTCGTGAGGTTCAGGCGTGATCTCCCGACGTCCAGTGCCAGCTCGACGTCGCCGCGCTCCCACAGCAGGCCGGCGCCATCGAGGTAGGTGGCGGGGTTGAGCTGGTAGACCGTGTCGATGGGCCTCGCATTGACCTGCGCGTAGCCGACGTGAAGCGTCTGCGACTGCGCGAAGGACGCCAGCAGCATGCGGCCCGCGCGCAGGCGCAATGCCGGGTGTGCCTGCCAGTCGGCATAGAGCCATTCGGTGCGCGGCCGAAAGCGCTGTGCCACATCGTCCTTGGCCAGCACCTGCCAGACGGCCCGCCACCCCGGCGCCGCATCCCAGCCCAGTTGCAGCGCGGCCAGTGAATCGCCGTCGGTGCGCCATTGGCCATCGCGGCTGGCATTGGGATTGCGCGGATCGGGGCGAAAGGATGCGACCGGGTCGTCGCCGCGATGCGCGGCCAGCGTGGCATAGCCCTGCACGTCCATCATGCCCGCCGGGTCCGCGCGGGCTGCAAGGCAGGTGCCGATCAACCCGCCGCACACGATCGCTGCCAGACGCATGACCTGCCTCTTTCGAGTACCGACTGGCCGACTATAGAAGGCCGCCGCGGATTAGGCGCACCCCTCTAGTCCAGGGCCTCCCCCGATGGAGGAGGCCTGTCTTGCGGTTAGCCTCACCCGATTCGATCTAGAACCGGAGACAAGGCCATGGACACCGCCCTGCAGGAGCGCCTGCATCTGGCGCTGACGGCGCAGCGCCGCGCCTACGAGGCCGAGCGCATGCCCTCCTACGAGGTGCGCCGCGACCGCCTGCAAAGGCTGATCGCGATGACGCGCAAGCATGGCGACGCGCTTGCGGCCGCCATGGCCCAGGACTTCGGCCACCGTGCCCGCCAGGAATCGCTGCTGGCCGACATCTTCACCGTCGAGTCCGGCGCCAAGCATGCCCTCAAGCGCCTGCGCCGCTGGATGAAGCCGCGTCGCGTCGAGACGCCGCTGCATTTCATCCCCGGCCGCAATGTGCTGATGCGCCAGCCCCTGGGCGTCGTCGGCATCGTGTCGCCCTGGAACTATCCGTACTACCTGGCGATGGAGCCGGCCGTCGCGGCCCTGGCCGCGGGCAATCGCGTGCTGATCAAGCCCTCGGAGCTGACGCCCGCCACCAGCGAGCTGATGGCCGGCATCGTCGCCGAGCACTTCGCTCCTGAGGAGATGCAGGTCATCACCGGTGACGCGGAAGTCGGCAAGGCCTTCACCGAACTGCCCTTCGACCATCTCTTCTTCACGGGCTCCACGCCGGTTGGCCGCCTCGTGGCCCAGGCCGCGGCCAAGAACCTGACACCGGTGACGCTGGAACTGGGCGGCAAGTCGCCGGCCCTCGTCGACCGCAGTTGCAATGTCGAGCTGACCGCCTCGCGCCTGGCCTTCGGCAAGCTCTTCAACGCCGGCCAGACCTGCGTGGCGCCCGACTATCTGCTGGTGCCCAAGGAGATGGTCGAGCCGCTGAGCCAGAAGATCCTGGCCGAGATGCGCCGCATGTACCCGCGCATCACGGGCAATGCCGACTACACCAGCATCGTCGCGCCGCGCCATCACGCGCGCCTGCAGAGCCTGATCCAGGACGCCGCCGATCGCGGCGCCCGCGTGCTGCGCAGCCATGACGAACAGCCCGACGACCGGCGCCTGGTGCCGGCGCTGCTGCTGGACGTGCCGCCCGAGGCCACCGTCATGCAGGAAGAGATCTTCGGCCCGCTGCTGCCCATCGTCGGCTACGACAAGGTCGACGAGGCCCTGGCTCACGTCAACCGCGGCGACCGCCCGCTGGCCCTCTACTGGTTCGGCCAGGACAGTGCGGAGCGTGATCGCGTCATGCGCGAGACCCATGCCGGCGGCGTGACGGTCAACGACTGCATCTGGCATCTGGGCCAGGAGGAGCAGCCCTTCGGTGGCGTCGGCGCCAGCGGCATGGGCTCGTACCACGGGGAATGGGGCTTTCGCACCTTCAGCAAGGAGAAGCCCATGTTCATCCAGTCGCGCTTTGCCGGCACCCAGCTGTTCCAACCGCCCTACGGCGCGACCTTCGAGCGCCTGCTGTCCCTGTTGAAGAAAGTGGTGTGATGAAGCGCCGTGGATTTTTGAAGTTGGGCCTTGGCGCCGCCGTCGTCATCGGCGTGGCCGGTGCCGCTGTGGCCCTCATCAAGCCGGGGCTGGTCGACGGCAAGCTCAGCCCCGGCGCACGCGACGTGATGCGCGCTTCCGCCCTTGCCGTGCTGGGCGACATGCTGCCCGCCGACGGTGTGGACGCGCAGCTCGCGCGCCTGGACGTGTCCATCGCGGCCCTGCCGGCAGCCACGCGCAAGGAGCTGTCCGATGCTCTCGGTCTGCTGGCCACGGCCGCTGGCCGCTATGCGCTGGTCGGCCTGAGCAGCGCGTGGCATGAGGCAACCGTGTATGAGATTCACGAAGCCTTCAATGCCATGCGGCTGTCCACCTCCCACACCCGCCAGCAGATCTACCACGCGCTGCGTGACCTGAACGCCATCGCCTTCTTCACCGACCCGGCCAACTGGAAGGCGGCCGGCTACGCGGGCCCCCGAGACATCCCATGAGGATCGACGCGCAGGGCCGTCCCAAGCAAGATCACTCCCGCCTGGCGGGACAGGCCGCAGGCCGAAGGGTGCACCCATGATTCCCGATCCCATCCTCGAAGGCCTGCAGCGCGGCTGGAAGGTGCACGGCGGCCCGCACGCGGCCCTGCCGGCCACGCTGGACTGCGACGTCGCCATCGTCGGCAGCGGCGCCGGCGCCGGCATCACGGCCGAGATGCTGACCCGCGCCGGCCTGAAGATCGTCATCGTCGAAGAAGGCCCGCTGCGCTCCAGCAGCCAGTTCAGGCAGCGCGAGGCCGACGCCTACCCCCAGCTCTACCAGGAAGCCGGTGGCCGCAAGACGGTCGACCAGGCCATGAACATCCTGCAGGGTCGCTGCGTCGGCGGCTCGACCACCATCAACTGGACGGGTTCTTTCCGCACGCCGCCCGACGCGTTGACGTACTGGGGCGAGCAGTTCGGCCTCAAGGACTTCAATGAAGCCGCGATGGCGCCGTGGTTCGAGCAGGCCGAGCGCCGCCTGAACATCGGCGACTGGCTGACCGACCCCAACGAGAACAACGACGTGCTGCGCCGCGGCGCCGAGAAGCTTGGCATCCCGACCAAGGTCGTGCGCCGCAACGTCAAGGGCTGCTGGAACCTCGGCTCCTGCGGCATGGGCTGCCCGACCAACGCCAAGCAGTCCATGCTGGTCAGCACGCTGCCGGCGGCCCTGGACCTGGGCGCGACGATGCTGGTGCAGACGCGCGCGACCCGCTTCGAGCTGCAGGGCGACAAGGCGTCGGCCCTGGTGGCCGAGCCGGTGGCACTTGACGGTGCCGTCACGGGCGCGCCCGTGCGCATCACGGCCAAGCATTACGTCGTTGCCGGCGGCGCCATCAACTCGCCGGCCCTGCTGCTGCGCTCCAACGCGCCCGACCCGAATGGGCTGCTCGGCAAGCGCACCTTCCTGCACCCCACCGCCGGTGGCGTGGCCCTGTTCGACCACGAGGTGGCCGGCTGGGCGGGCGCGCCGCTGTCGGTGTTCTGTGACCACTTCCTGCACGCCGGCCCCATCGACGGTCCGATTGGCTACAAGCTGGAAGTGGCTCCCGTGCACCCGGCCTTTGCGTTGACGAACGGAGGCGGCGTTGGCTCGGAGTTGGTCCAGCGCGCCAAGGACATGCCGCGCACCCAGCTGATGATCGCCCTGTTGCGCGACGGCTTCCATGCCGACGCGGCCGGCGGCGCGGTCAAGCTGCGTGGCGATGGTTCGCCGGTGCTGGACTACACGCTGAGCGACTACCTGCTCGACGGTGTGCGCCGCGCCTACCTGACCATGGCCGAGATCCAGTTTGCCGCCGGCGCCAAGACCGTGCGGCCGGTGCACGAGCAAGCCGCCGGCTATGCCAATCTCGACGAGGCCAGGAAGGGCATCGCCACGCTGACGATGAAGCCCTTCCTCGCCACGGTGGGCAGCGCCCATGTGATGGGTGGCTGCACGATGGCGGCCGACGCCGGCCGAGGTGTCGTGCGGCCCGACGGCCAGCACTGGCAGCTCGCCAATCTGTCGGTGCATGACGGCTCCATCTTCCCGACCAGCCTGGGTGCCAACCCACAGCTGACGGTCTACGGCCTGGCCACACGCCTGTCCAGCGGCCTGATCCAGCGACTGGGCGCCAAACCGGTGACCCTGGCCTGACGGCGAGAATCGTCGGCATGCCGACGATCCGCCATGCCACCCCCGAGGACGCCACGCTGCTGGCGTCCTTCGCCGCCCAGGCCTTCAGCGACACCTACCGCGACATCAGCGACGCGCAGGAGATCGCCGACTATGTCGCCGAGCATTTCCAGCCCGAGGTCATGGCCGCTGTCATCCAGGACGGAGCCTGCGCGGTGCTGCTGGCGCGCATGGGCGAGCAACTGGCCGGCTATGCCATCGTCAAGGACGAGTCACCGCCCGCCTGCGTGACGGGGCCAGCGCCGCTGAAGCTCTGGCGCATCTATCTGGGTGAGGGCTTCATCGGCCGCGGCCTGGGTGCGGCACTGATGCGGGCCGTGCATGCCGAGGCGCGCCGCCGTGAGGCGCGAACGCTCTGGCTCGGCGTCTACGATCGCAATGTGCGGGCCGTCGAGTTCTACGAGCGCTTCGGTTTTGCCCAGGTCGGTGGTCAGGAATTCCTGTTCGGCGGCCAGATCTATATCGACCCGGTCTATGCGGTTGCTGTGCGACCCACGGAGTGAAGACATGATCGAAGGTTCCTGCCTGTGCGGCAGCGTGCGCTGGCGTTTCGACGGTCTGCCCGATGGCGCCACCGCCTGCAACTGCACCGCCTGCCGCCGCTACGGCACGCTTTGGGCCTATGACTATGTGGACGAAGGCGTCCATGTCAGCGGTGAAACCCGTGCCTATGTGCGCGGCCGCGCGCTGGAGTTCCATTTCTGCCCCACCTGCGGCTGCACGACGCATTGGCGCGGGCTGAGGCTGGACGAAGCCGGCCGGCGCCGCATCGCCGTCAACCTGCGGCTGGCCGATCCCGAGGCGGTGGCGAATATTCCCATCGATCACTTCGACGGCTTCGACGCCTTCGACGATCTGCCGCGCGACGGGCGCTGCGTCAGGGACTATTGGTTTTAGGCCGGCTGGCGCCATGTCCTACAGGTAAAGCCTTGAAACCGGATGGCTTGCCGCCAGATCAGGAGCGCAAACTGCCGCATGGCTTGAGGAGTGTTGCGATGAAGTTCTCCCGATTCCTGCTCTTGTGCATGGCCCTGCTGTCCGGGCTGTGGCTGGGCACCGCCCAGGCCCTGCCCAATGTCGACGAGGTGCAATCCGCCGTGCAGCGCGGCGATTACCCAGGTGCCGAGAAGATGATGCGCGAGGTCGTCGCGGCCAAGCCTGACAGCCCGCGCGCCCACTATGTGCTGGCCGAGATCCTGGCCCACCAGCGCCAGTTCAACGAGGCTGCCGAGCATGTGCGCCGCGCCCGTGCGCTGGACCCCACGATCAAGTTCGCCGACTCGGCCAAATTCACCGCCTTCGAGCAACTGTTGCAGCGCGAGCAGGCGGGCCTGGCCAAGTCGTCGGTCACGACACCGGCGGTCGTCAATGCGCCTCCGCCGCCGATGCGTGCCGCGCCGGTTGAGCGCAGCAGAAGTGGCGGTGTGCCGGTCTGGCTGCTGGTCGTCGGCGCCGTCATCTTCATCTGGGTGGCCGCAAGCTGGATGCGTCGCCGTACCGCGGCCCAGGTCCAGCCCGCCATGGCGGGTGGTTATGGCCCGGGTGGCGGCTACGGCCAGGGATACGGGCCTCAAGGCTATGGACCCGGCGTGCCGCCGACCTCGGGTGGCCCCGGCCTGATGGGCGTGGGTCTGGCCGCGGCGGGCGGTGTGGCCGCCGGCATGCTGGCCGAGAAGCTGCTGCACGAAGGCCATGACGAGCGCAGCATCCCGCGCGACACGAATGCAGGCGGCAGTGGCTATCTGCCCGGCAGCTTCGGTTCTGGCGGGGACAGCGGCGCCGCCGATGAGCTGACACGGCGCGACATCGACTTCGGCAGCGGCGACGGCTGGGGCGGCGGCAGCGACGCCGGCGGCGGCGGTGGCGATTTCGGCGGCGGTGGCGGCGGCAGCGACGACTGGTAAGTTCTCACGGGCCGGCGCGGGGGCGGCCCCTGATAATCCGCCCCCATGACGCCAGCCGCTTTCACCGGCCAGTTGCTCTCCTTCATCGCCCGTCTCATCACGGGTGCACAGGGCCACTGGAAGGGCTGCCCGCCTACTGCGGAGCAGCGCATCTACATCGCCAACCACCAGAGTCACTTCGATCTCGTCCTGATCTGGGCCGCCTTCCCGCACGACCTGCGCGCCAGCACGCGTGCCATCGCCGCGCGTGATTACTGGACAACCAGCGCCTTCAAGCGCTGGCTGACCACCTCGGTCTTCAACGCCATCTACGTCAGCCGCACGCGCAGCAAGCCCGACGAGGACCCGCTGGAGCCGCTGGTCGAGGCGCTCGCCAATGGCGACTCCCTGGTCATCTTTCCCGAGGGGACGCGCTCCAACAAGGGCAACCCGCAGGCCTTCAAGTCCGGCATCTACCACCTGGCCGAGCAGTTTCCGCATGTGCAGCTGATCCCGACCTGGATCGACAACGTGCAGCGCGTCATGCCCAAGGGCGAGGTCGTGCCCGTGCCCATCCTGTGCACGGTCACCTTTGGTGCTCCCATCCAGCTGCGCCCTGACGAGACCAAGGCAGATTTCCTGTGCCGGGCCCGCGAGGCCGTCATGGAGCAGCGGCCGGATCCCTACTGGGTCGGACGCGAAGAGGAGGGCCACTGATGCGCTGGCTCAAGCAACTGACGGCCAGCGAGCAGGTGGCGCTGCTCTTCGTCGTGCTGTTCGGCTTCCTGATGCTGCTGACGGTGGGCCTGTTCCTGAACTCGCTGCGCGAGCGCGAGAACGAGGACGAGCGGCTGAAATCGCAGCTGGCCTGGGAGCGCGTCAGACGCGACCTGCGCGCCGCCTGGATCGGCGGCTGCATGTTCTGGGTCGCCTGGATCTCCGGGCCGCTGGGCGCGACGCTGCTGTTCGCGCTGTTCTCCTTCCTGGCCCTGCGCGAGTTCATCACCCTCGTGCACACCGAGCGCAGCGACCACCGCACCCTCATCGTCGCCTTCTTCGTGCTGCTGCCCATCCAGTACATGATCTGCGGCACGCGCTTCTTCGACCTGTTCACGGTCTTCCTGCCGGTCTACGGCTTCCTGGTGCTGCCCATCGTCAGCGCGCTGGCGGGCGACCCGCGCCGCTTTCTGGAGCGCAATGCCAAGATCCAGTGGGGCGTCATGGTCTGCGTCTACGGCCTGTCGCATGCGCCGGCCCTGCTGCTGCTGGACATTCCGGGCAACACCGGGCGCGGCGCCTTCCTGCTGTTCTTCCTGGTCATGGTGGTGGCGGCCTCGCAGATCGCGCAGGAGATTGCCACCCGCACGCTGCGCCGCCGTCCGGTGGCCCGGCAGATCAGCCGCAGCTACTCGATGCGGGCCTGGTGGATAGGCACGCTGACCGGCGCCCTGGCCGGCCTGCTGCTGTACTGGATCACGCCGTTCAAGGCTGGCCAGGCCCTGGCCATGGCCTTCCTGACCGCGGGTGCCGCAGGCTTTGGCGGCCTGGTCATGAAGGCGCTGAAGAAGGATGCCGGCGTGCTGTACTGGGGCAATCGCAGCTCCATCACCGGCGCCGTCGGTCTGCTCGATCGCATCGCCGTGCTGTGCTTCGCGGCGCCGGTGCTGTTCCATTCGGCCAACTGGTACTACCGGTGAAATGATGGAGCCCCTCGCCCAGTCTGGCCGCGCTGAACGCAGGCAAGCCCGGTCGGTCCCCCGAGGGGACGGCGATGCTCGTCGGATTGACCGACAAGCATCGCCCAAGGCGGGCCGGCTTGGGAGCGGCCCGGCGCTCGGCCCGCGGGACGGCTGGCTGATATGAGAATTCTGGGCATCGACCCCGGGCTTCAGACGACAGGCTTCGGTGTCATTGACGCCGAGGGGCCCCGGCTGGCCTATGTCGCCAGCGGCACCATCAAGACCAGCGCCGTCGCCGTGGGCGACCTGCCGGCGCGGCTGAAAATCCTGTTCGACGGCATCCGCGAAGTCACGGCGCGCTACCAGCCGCAGTGCGCGGCGGTCGAGATCGTCTTCGTCAATGTGAACCCGCAATCCACGCTGCTGCTGGGCCAGGCCCGCGGCGCGGCGCTGGCTGCCCTGGTGTCGGCCGACCTCGCCGTCAGCGAGTACACGGCCACGCAGATGAAGAAGGCCATCGTCGGCCACGGCCAGGCCAGGAAGGAGCAGATCCAGGCCATGGTGCAGCGCCTGCTGAGCCTGCCCGGCGTGCCCGGCAAGGACGCCGCCGACGCGTTGGGTCTGGCCGTCATGCATGCCCACGCCCGCGTCAGCTTCGAGGCCATGAGCCGCAGCACGACGCTGCAGCGTCGCCAGCACGCCCAGTTCAAGGGCGGAAGGACGTATTAAATGAAAAACGGCCCGCCGAAGCGGGCCGTGCTCTATCGACGGCGAAGCCGTTCAGGCTGCCTTGCGGACGCGGCGCGAGACCGCGCCGACCGCGGCGAGGCCACCCAGCACCAGGGCCAGGCTGGCCGGCTCGGGCACGGCGGCTGTGATGGCCAGCGTGCCCAGTTGGTCGCCGCGCTGGGTGCTGAAGGTGAAGTTGCTCGAGCCGAAGAAGGACTGCAGCTCCAGCGTGCCGCCAGTTGCGGTCGTGAAGAAGCCGTTGGGGCCTGTCAGCGTGCCGCCGTCGAACTGCACGTAGGCGCTGTTCATGGCGGCTTGCGCCAGCGTGAAGCTCTCGCCGTTGAACATGAAGTTCAGCGAAGTCAGGTCGAACGCGCCATCGAAGCCACCCGTGGCGACCTGAGCGTCGTCGTAGTCGAAGGTGCCGGTCAGCACGGTGACGCTGGGGTCGCTGTCGAAGCTGCCCGTGATGATGTGGGGCGCGGCTGCGGCCGCACCAGCCAGGGTCAGGGCCGCGAGGGCCAGCAGGGATTTGCGGATCATGGTGTTGTTCTTTCTGAAAATACGGGCACTCAGAACTTGAAGCTGGAGAGGTTGATGGCCGAGCAGGCCACGCCCTTCAGTTGCAGCAGGGGCTTGGCCTTGGCCGCGCCGGCGCTGCCGTCGGCGTCGATGTTGATGACGGCACCGGCTGCCGAAGCCGTGCAGGTCACATGGCCGCTGGCGATCGGGTCGGCGCTGGCAATGCCCAGCGAGGCCATCAGCCTGGTCAGCACCAGGGTGTCCTTGCCGACAGTGAAGTCGGTGATGACGTCGCCGGCGTCCAGCATGCTGCCGTAGACGAACTGGTTGTTGCCGCCGTTGCCGGTCAGCGTGTCGGCGCCCGGGCCGCCTTCGATGATGTCGTCGCCCGGCGTGCCGACGATGGTGTCGCGGCCGTCCGTGCCCTTCAGCGACTTGACCAGGTTCAGTCCCATGACCATGGGGTCATGGTCGGACGAGCGGTAGGGCGTGGGCGTGTAGTAGTCGGGGCTGCCGGTCGTGTTGGCACCGAAGACCTTGAACTCGGTGTTGTAGTCCAGCACGATGGGTTCGTCGGCGTTGATGTGCCAGGACGTCGCATAGACCACCTTGGGCAGCAGGCCGGCCGTGACGAGACCATGGTCCAGGCGACCCGAGGCGCCGTCGAAGATGTAGCTCCAGTCGGCCGGATCGAAGTGGGCCACCGCGTCGACGATGGCGCCGGTGTTGGTCAGCGTGTCGATCGGGTCCTCCTGGCCGTGGGAGTTGAAGTCCCCCAGCAGCACCACATCCTGCGCACCGGTCGTGCCCTGCACCTGGGTCAGGAAGCTCTTGAGCTGCACGGCCTGCTGAACGCGGGTCGCGTTCCAGCAGCCCTGCAGGCCATCGTCGGCATCGGGGCTGTTGGCCCCCGGGCAGGAGCCCTTGCTCTTCAGGTGGTTGACGATGACGGCGAACTTGGCGCCGTTGGGCGTCGTGAAGGCCTGGGCGAAGGGCGCGCGGTTGTTGATCGGTGCCGGGTCGGAGATGGACGCGCCGCTGAGCGTGAGCTTGCCCGGCTTGTAGATCATCGCGACGCGGATGGCATCGTCGCTCGAGCCCTGCGCGGGTTGCGGCACGACGGCGTAGGTGCCCGCGCCCATCTGGGCGTTGAGCAGGTCGACCAGGTGCTGCACCGTGGTGTCGCCGTTGTTCTGGATCTCCATCAGGCCGACCACGTCGGCGTTCAGGCCGGAGAGGTTGGCCACCGTCTTGGCGCGCTGGCGCTGGAACTCGGTGAAGTTGTCGGCGCCGCGGCAGTTGGACTTGGACACCGAGCCGCCCAGCGAGCAGCCCTGGCCGGTCTGGCCGAGGTAGTTGGTGCCGTCGGTGAAGGTGGTGAAGAAGTTCAGCACGTTGGCGCTGGCGATGCGCACATTGCCGCCGTTGACCTGGGGCGTGGCCGTGCGCGGGTTGGTGCGCGCGAAGCTCGGGTCGAGGGTCGGCTGGATGCGGTACAGACCGAAGCCGCTGGTGCTGGACGTGGCCAGACCGAAGTCGATGACGCCGGTGACCGAGTCGATGGTGTCGCCGGCGCGGACGGTGTTGTCCTGGCCGATATAGGGCGTCGGATTGACGTTCTGGCGGGTCGTGCCGTCATCCAGCAGGATGCTGCGGCGCAGGTTGTCAGCCTGCAGGGCCAGCGCGTCGGGGCCGGGGCGCAGCACGTTGGTCGGCGTGTTCAGGCGCGGACCGGCGGCGATGGTCAGCTGGCCGTACTGGCCCAGGAAGGCGTTCTGCTGCACGGTCAAGGGGCCACGCAGCGTGACCAGCATGCCTTCGAAGGCTTCCAGGCCATTGGCCGGCAGCGTGGCGAGGTCGACCTCGGCCGGGGTGATGGCGTTGCCGGTGCTCTGCACCACGATGCCGGTCGGGCTCGTGAGCTGCGTCATCGGACGCGTGGCGGTGCTGGTGTTGCCCGCGGTGCCGGGGTTGAACTCGGCCACGGTGGCCGACAGCTGGATGGCCTGGCCCACCGACACGGTCGGTGCCGTGCTGGTGAAGACGAAGATGCCGTCCGACGTGGCCGGGTTGCCATCGCCCAGCGGGTCCTGCATGAAGAAGCCGTTGTTGATGACCTTGGTGACCACGCCGGTGGTGGTCACTGCCTGGCCGAGCATCGGGCTCTGGGCGCCGTTGCCCTGGATGTTGTAGATGGCCGTGATGCCGGTGACGCCGACCTTGAAGGTGCAGGTGGCGGTCTGGGCCTGGTCATTGGCCCAGTTCAGGTTCAGCGTGTAGCTGCCCGCGGGCACGCCGGCAGCGACGTTGATCGTCTGCGTGGCCGTGTCCCCCACCGCGGTTGCGCCGACGAAGCCACCCAGCGTGATGCCGGTCGGCCAGGGCGTGGGCGACTCGATCTTGCTGGCGAGGTTGACGCGGCTGTCGACGTCGGCGGCCGTCACGTTGAAGCTGCCGCCGGCGCCGGCAGCGAAAGCGCCGTCCGGGCAATTCGGCACGATGGGCTGGTTGACCGGCCCGGCGTTGCAGCTGTTCAGCGCCGTGGCGGTGTTGCGCGGCGTGGGCGCGCCCGTCGCGAAGTCGGCCGAGTTGTTGTTGGTGTCGGTGCGACCGTTGGCGGCGCGCAGGGCGGCCGTCGTGTTGCTCAGCGTCGCCGTGGGGCTGCCTTCGGTCGACGTCGACGCCGTGCCGAAGGAGACGATGTCCTCGGCCGTCGTCGGGGCCGCGCCGCTCAGGGCGGTGGTGCTGCGCACCAGGGCCACCTTGCCGGCCGTGGCCGACAGCGCGAGGGTGCCCGTCATGTCAGGGGTGGGCAGGTCCACCGTACCGCCGGCGCCGAGGCTCTCGGCGACGAGGTAGTACTGGCCGGGCTGCAGGGTCGTGCCGGCAGGAATCGACGTCGCCTGCCAGGACGTGCCCGCGCTGGACGCGTACTGCACCGACCAGCCACCGATCGCCACAGGCGCCGAACCGCCGTTGAAGATCTCGATGAAGTCGCGCTTGTAGGTCGCGCCGCTGTTGCCGCCACCGCCATACACCTGGCTGATGACGACACCGCTGGACGAGGCCAGCACGGCGGGGGCAGCAAACGCCGCCGCGAGAAGGGACACCAGGGTTTTCAGTTGCATGACGGGTTAGTAAAAATTGCCCAAAACGGGGCGCATGCTATTGATCCTTCGTGACGATTTGATCCACCGCATTCGAGGGGGTGTCCTCGGGCATCATCCCGGCTCATGTCGCCTGCACTGCTTTTGCTCGGGGTTCTCACCTATTTCGCCGGCCTGTTGGTGCTGGCGAGGTGCGTCTCGCACGGTTCCGGGGCTGAGGGTTTCTATGTGGGGGGCAGGGAAAGTCCCTGGCCGGTCGTCGCCTTCGGAATGATCGGAACGTCGCTGTCCGGCGTCACTTTCATCAGCGTGCCGGGTTCGGTCGGTGCCAAGGGCTTCACCTATCTGCAGATCGCGCTGGGCCAGGTGGTGGGCTATGTGGTCATCGCCGTCCTGCTGCTGCCGGCCTATCACCGCCTGAAGCTGGCCTCGATCTACGGCCTGCTGGGCGACCGCCTGGGCCCCACGGCGCAGCGCCTGGGCTCGGCCTTCTTCGTGCTGAGCCGCACGCTGGGCGCGACGGCGCGGCTCTACCTCGTCGTGGAGGTGCTGCACACCCTGGTGCTGGCACCGCTCGGCGTGCCGTTCGCCGCCGGTGCCGCTGTCGTGCTGGTCATGATCCTGCTCTACACCGTCGAGGGCGGCGTGAAGGCCCTGGTATGGACCGACACGCTGCAGACCGCCGGCATGCTGGCTGGCCTCGTCGTCTGCGTGGCCCTGCTGTGGCGCGTGGATGCCTTCGCCCAGCTCGATGCGGCGGGCCTGAGCCGCGTCTGGGTGGGCGATCCGCTGTCGAGCGACTTCTCCGCCAAGGCCCTGCTGGCCGGCATGTTCATCGCCATCGCGATGACGGGCCTGGACCAGGAGATGATGCAGAAGAGCCTGTCGGTGGCGAAGCTGCGCGACGCGCAGAAGAACCTCTTCGTGCTGGCCGTGCTGATGCTGGTCGTCGTGGCAGCCTTCCTGCTGCTGGGCGGCTTGCTGGCGCTCTTCGCCCGCGAGCACGGCCTGGCGGCGCGCGGAGATGCGCTCTTCCCGGCCGTCGTCATGCAGTACCTGCCGACCTGGGTGCAGGTCGTCTTCGTGCTGGCCCTGGTGTCGGCCCTGCTGCCCAGCGCCGACGGCGCCTTGACCGCGCTGACGGCCAGCACCTGCCTGGATCTGCTGCGCATCCCGCGCGAGGACGTGCGCACGCGCCGGCGCGTGCACTTCGGCTTTGCGGCCCTCTTCCTGGCCCTGGTGTTGGGATTCAAGGCCCTGGACAGTGCCAGCATGATCTATCTGATCCTCAAGCTGGCGGGCTACACCTATGGACCGCTGTTGGGCTTGTTTGCCTTCGCGATGTTCACGCCGCGGGCGGTGTCGCGCGAGGCGCTGGTTGTCGTCTGTGTATTGGCGCCGCTGCTGTGCGCCGTGCTGGATTTCGGTCAGCCCTGGCACGGTTACCAGATCGGCCTGGAGCTGCTGCTGCTGAACGGCGTGTTGACCTGGACCGGGTTGTGGCTGGCGGCGCGGCCGTCATCCGCCAGCATGGAGAAGAGCGCATGAACCCTGAAATGACCTTGAAGCCATTGCGCCCCTGGAAGGAGGTGCTGCGCGACTGGGTGGCCGAGGTGTCGCTGAAGGTCGGCCGATCCGAGGGCGAGCTGCTGGAGCGCGGTCTGAGCGCCTACGACTTCAGCTCCGAGCGCCATGTCGAGATCCGCTACCCCTTCGGTTGCACGCACAAGATCGCCTCGTCCTTTGTCGTCGTCAGGCCCCTGGCCAGCCAGGCCGCCGTGTTCTCGGAGCACGCGGGCTATCTGGAATTCGAACTGGTCGAGGGTTGCGCGGTCGTGGAGATCCGCGAAGACGTCTACTGGCAGGGCTGAGGATGACCCATCGTCTGCCGGCATCGCCCATCGAGGGCCTCACCGCCATCGAGTTGACGTCGGCGCACGTGCCGGCGCTGGCGCGCTTCTTTGCGGCCAACCCGGCCTATTTCCTCGCCGTGCAGGGCGAGCCGGCCCGACCGGATGACGCGCGCGAGGAGATCGAGGACACGGTGCCTGAAGGCATCCCGCACACGAAGAAATGGGTCGTCGGCTATGCCGGCGCCGATGGAGAAATCGCCGCCCTCGCCAACTTCGTGTCGGACATCTTTGCGCCGTCGGTCTGGAACGTCAGCACCTTCATCGTCGAGACCGCCCGCCACGGCTCGGGCGATGCGCGGCGCCTGTACGACAGCCTCGAAGCCTGGGCGCGCCAGTCGGGCGCGCGTTGGCTGCGGCTGGGCGTGGTGATCGGCAACGCACGCGCCGAACGCTTCTGGGCCTCGCTGGGCTCGCCGAAACGCGCACCCGCAGTGGCTACCAGATCGGCAGGCAGGTCAACGAGCTGCGCGTCATGTGCAAGCCGCTGGCGGGCGACTCGCTGGCCGGGTATCTAGCCCTGGTGCCGCGCGACCGGCCCGAGCCCACGGCCTAGGCATCCGGTGTGCCGCGCCGTGCGGCGACACTCGCAATTCCGCATGTCAGCTCCCGCCGCTTCCCCGTCCTCCTCCAGCCTGTCCCGCATGCTCGCCGGCTTCGTGCGCGAGCATTGGCGCGCCTATGCCGCGGCGGGCGCCATGCTCAGCTGCATCGCGGCCATGACGGTGTGGATCCCGCGCCAGGTCGGCCATGTGGTGGACGCCCTCGTGGCCGGCAGCCTGAAGGGGCAGGCCCTGCTGGCCCAGCTCGGCCTGCTGGTACTGGCCGGCATCCTCATCTACCTGCTGCGCGCGGGCTGGCGCCTGACCCTCTTCAAGGCGTCCTTCCGCCTCGGCGCCCGCCTGCGCACCCGGCTCTACGGCCGCCTGGCGCTGCAGGGCCCAGCCTATTTCCAGGCCCAGCGCACCGGTGACCTGATGGCTCTGGCCACCAACGACATCGACACTGTCGAGCAGGCCGCCGGCGAGGCCATGCTGGCGGGCTTCGATGGCAGCCAGACCCTGGTCCTCGTGCTGGCCATGATGACGATCGGCATCGACTGGCGCCTCGGACTCGCCGCCCTCGTTCCCTTTCCGCTGATGGCCCTGGCCTTCTGGTGGATCTCCAACCATCTGCACCAGGCCGCCCAGGATTCGCTGACCCGCTTCGGCGACCTGAACCAGCAGGTGCAGGAAAGCCTGTCCGGCGTGCGCACCCTGCGCGCCCTGGGCCTGGTGGCGCGCAGCCAGAAGCAGTTCGGCGAGCTGGCCGATCGCGCGGCGGAGGCCAGCTTCCGGTCCCAGCGCTGGGAGGCGGCGTACGAGCCCGCCGTTGGCATGACGCTGGGCGCCGCGACGGTCATCGCGCTGGCCATGGGCGGCTGGCTGGTGTCGCGCCACGAGATCAGCATCGGCCAGCTGACGGCCTTCACCATGTACCTCGGCCAGCTGATCTGGCCGATGTTTGCGGCCGGTTGGGTGCTGGCCCTGCTGGAGCGCGGTCGCGCGGCCTGGACGCGGCTGGCGCCGGTGCTGGATGCGCCGTTGACGCTGGCCGACAAGGGTCAGGCGGCCTTGCCCTCTCGCGCCGAACTGCGCGCCGAGGGCCTGACTTTCAGCTTCCCCGGCGCCAAACGCCCGGCGCTGGAGGGCGTGGACCTCACGCTGGCACCCGGCCGCACGCTGGGCATCGTCGGCGCGACCGGTGCGGGCAAGTCGACGCTGGTGCGCCTGCTGCTGCGCCAGGCCGAACCCGATGGGGGTCGGCTGACCCTGGGCGGTGTGGCGCTGCCCGAGCTGCCACTCGCGGCGCTGCGGGCCTACATCGCCTGGGTGCCCCAGGAACCCTTCCTGTTCTCGGCCTCGGTGGCCGACAACATCGCCCTGGCCCGGCCTGGCGCCAGCCGCGAAGAAGTGGAGGCCGCCGCGCGTCTGGCGGCCGTGCATGACGACATCGCCCGCCTGCCCGGAGGCTATGCGACCGAGGTCGGCGAGCGTGGCGTGACGCTGTCGGGTGGGCAGCGCCAGCGTGTCGCGATTGCGCGGGCGCTGCTGTCCGACGCACCGCTGCTGGTGCTGGACGATGCGCTGTCGGCCGTCGACACCGGCACCGAGACCGACATCCTCAATCACCTGCGCGAGCTGCGCAGCGCGCGGCCGGACCGCAGCGTCATCGTCATCGCCCACCGCTTGTCCGCCGTCATGGATGCCGACGAGGTGATCGTGCTCAAGCAGGGCCATGTCATCGAGCGCGGCACGCATCATCAACTGTTGGAGCTGGGCGGCTGGTACGCGGCGCAATGGCGCTATCAACAGATCGAGGCCAGCCTTGAAGCCGCCTGAGACGCCGAAGAGAAACGAGAAGCCCTGGCAGAGCGTCGGCCTGCTGCTGGACGCCGCACGGCCCGAGCGCGGCCATCTGGTGCGCGGTGGCGTCTGGCTGGTCGTGGCCGCCGGTTTCGAAGTGTTCGCCCCCATCCTCGGCAAGCGCTACATCGACCACCACCTGCTGCCTGGTCGCTACGACATCGGCGAGATGGCGACGCTGCTGGCCCTGATGCTGCTGACCGGCTGGGCCGCGAGCTGGATCCGCTATGCCCAGCTGTCGCGCATGGCCGGGGTGGCGCGGCGTTCGGTGCTGCGCTTGCGCGAACGCGTCTACGCCCATGTGCTGGCCCTGCCCATGGCATTCTTCGACAAGGCCATCACCGGCCAGCTCGTCAGCCGCGTCACCAACGACACCGAGGCCGTCAACCAGCTCTACCGCCAGGTGCTGTATGTGATGCTGGACTCGACCATCGTCGTGATCGGCTCCCTGGTGGCCATGGCCTTCCTGGATTGGCGGCTGATGCTCATCGTCGCGACCCTGGTGCCGGCCATGGTCCTCATCATCAAGGGCTACCAGAAGCTGTCGGCGCCGGCGGTGGCACGCACGCGCCAACTGCGCAGCGACATCAATGCGCAGATGGCCGAGAGCATGGCCGGCATTGCGGTGCTGCAGGCCAGCGGTGCGGCGGGCCGCTTCGGTCAGCGCTTCGAGACGACGAATGCCGAGCACCGGCTGTCGCGCATCGCCGAGCTGCGTGCCAACGCCTGGCTGCTGCGCCCGGCCCTGGACCTGATGAACGTGCTGCTGCTCGTGACCGTCATCTACAGCTTTGGCCGGCGCGAGCTGTCGGGGCTGGAGGTCGGGCTGCTCTACGCCTTCCTCAGCTATATCGCCCGGGTGGTGGAGCCGCTGATCCAGATCACCATGCAGTTCGGCCAGCTGCAGCAGGCCATGGTGGCGGCCTCGCGCGTGCGCACGCTGCTGGAGGAGGACGAACACCGCGGCCCGGCCCAGGACGGCCGCGACATCGCCCAGGGCAGCATTCGCATCGAGGGGCTGACGTTCGGCTATGACCCGGCGCGGCCGGTGCTGCATGGCGTGGACGTGGACATTCCGGCCGGCAGCTTTGTCGGCATCGTCGGCCACACCGGCAGCGGCAAGAGCACGCTGCTGTCGCTGCTGCTGCGCTTCTACACGGCGCAGCGAGGCCGCATCACGGTGGATGGGCAGGCCCTTGCCTCGGTACCCGACGCGGCTTTCCGCGACGCGGTCGGCCTGGTGCCGCAGGAGCCCTACCTGATGTCGGCCAGCGTGCGCGACAACATCGCCATGGGTCGGCCAGGCATCAGCGAGGACGACGTTCAGGACGCGGCCAAGGCGGCGCGAGCCCATGACTTCATCACGGCTCTGCCGCAGGGCTATGACACCCGGCTCGGCGAGGGTGGGGCGCGCGTGTCGACGGGCCAGAAGCAGCTGCTGGCCATGGCGCGCGCCCTGGCCGGCGCGCCGCGCATCCTGTTCCTGGACGAGGCCACCAGCAACATCGACAGCGCCACCGAGCAGCTGGTCGGCCAGGCGCTGACGGCCCTGCATGGCCGCGTGACGGTGGTGGCCATTGCCCACCGCCTGTCCACCATCCGCGCGGCCGACCAGATCCTGGTGCTCAACCACGGCCATCTGCAAGAGCGCGGCCGGCACGAGGAGCTGATGGCCATCGAGGGCGGCCTGTATCGACGCCTCGTGGAGCTGCAGACGCTGGAAGAGGTCGGAGAAGACGCTTAGCGCGCCCGGGCTTCCAGCACGGTCAGGGAGCCGCGCAGCTTGCGCAGGGCCTCTTCGATGCGCGTCTCCCCCGGCGCGGCCAGCAGGCGGGCTTCACGGTTGGCCAGCACATCCTCGCGCAGCGTCAGGCCGGCACGTGCGAACTGCGGCTTGAGCACAGCGGCGCGTTCGCGCAGCAGCTCGCGCGTGGCCTGGTAGGCATGCTCGGCGAGATGGCGGCGCTGGCGGTAGCTGAAGGTGTTGGCCATGAAGAGCTCGGCGTCGCGCGGATCGGGCTCGAACAGCACGATGTCGGTCTGCGGATGCGTCAGCTCATAGCCCTTCAGGCCCAGGGCCAGGCGCGAGTGGATCAGCGATCGGAAGGTCTGCGACAGCACCAGTGGCAGGCCGCCATCCACCAGGCGGTGGATGCGCGGCTGCAGGGCCTTGATGGCCGGTCGGCCGAGCTTGCTGGCCAGCTTTTTCGCGCGGCGCGAGCGCGCGTCGCGGGGCGACATGCGGTTGCTCTCGTAAGGCACCAGCGGGTTCAGGCAGATCAGCAGGTCCAGGCCGCGGTCCAGCAGCACCGAGGCGTGCAGCGTCTTCTTCAACGCACCGTCGACATAGTGGCGGCCGTCGATCTCGACCGGCGGGAACAGGCCCGGCAGGGCGGCGCTGGCCTGCACCGCCTGGGAGATGGGCACATGGTCCCAGCCCTCGGTGCCGAAGGGGATGGCGTCGCCGCTGTCCAGGTCGGTGGCGACCAGCACCAGGCGATGGCGCAGCTCGCGGAAGTCGTTGGTGCGGCCGGGCAGGGCAAAGACCTGGGTCAGGGCCTCGCCGAAGCGTTCGCTGCTCAGCAGGCCGGTGGGCAGCACGCGGCCCAGGCGCTCGATAGCGCCGAGCACGGAGCGGCCTTCCAGCAGCACCTCACGGGCGGCGTCGGCCAGCAGGCCGGGCAGCAGGCGCAGGCGCTCGCCGAATTCGGCCCAGGCAGGCTGCAGCAGCTCGGCGGGGTCGAAGCGGTCGGGCGCCTCGGCGGTGTTCTCGATGAATGCGGCGCAGAGCTGGCGCGGCGTCATGCCGTTGGCCAGGCCGGCGGCGATGAAGCCACCCGCGCTGACGCCGATATAGCCGTCGCAGGCGGTGAAGTCGAGGCCGCCGACGGCCTCCTCCAAAGCACAAAGGGCGCCAACTTCATAGATGGCGCCCAGTGGGCCTCCGCCCGCCAAGGCCAGCCCAATCTTCGGGTGGCTCATGGTGGGAGAGTGCTAGCGGTGCTTAGGCTTGAGCGGCTTGCTCGGCGGCCGGAGCGGCTGCGGGAGCGGCCTTCTTGGCCAGAGCGCGCTTGGCCGGGGCGGCCTTCCTGGCGGCGGGAGCCTTGGGCGCGGCAGCCTTCTTCGCCGGGGCGGCAGCCTTCTTGGCGACGGTCTTGACGGCGGCCTTCACGGGCGCGGCAGCCTTGGCGACAGCCTTCTTGGCAGCCGGGGCCTTCTTGGCGACGGCCGTCTTCACGGCGGCAGCCTTCTTGACGACGGCCTTCTTGGCAGCCTTCGCGGCCTTGGCCGGAGCGGCCTTCTTCAGGCCGGCCGACACGGCCAGGTCGTCGATGCGCTTGATCAGGCTCTGCACGTCGCCGGCGGAGGGCACGTTCAGGGTCTTGAGCGCCTTGGCGACGCGCTGTTCGAAGATGCTTTCCAGCTTGTCCCAGTGCTGGCCGGCCTTGGCGCCGACATCACCGGCCATGCCGCTGACCTTGGTGGCCACGGCGCTGAGCTTTTCCTCAGCGGCGGATTGAGTCTTCTTCTGCAATTTCAGTCCTTCCGAGACGAGGGCCTCGAAGACCTTGGAGCCTTCGCCCTGGGCCTTGGCGAAGGAGGCGAGACCGGCGGCCCAGATCTGCTGGGCGCTGTCCTTGACGTTCTTGGCCACATCGCCGTCGAGCAGGCCAGCCGGGAAGCCGGTGGCGGCCGAGGCCTTCTTCTTGTCAGCCATCTTCTGGAGCTTCTTGACCATTTGGGTGTCCTTGCGAGTTAGCGAATTGCCGACGCACTGTAGCGGCGGCTCCTGGCGCCGGCACGCCGATTCCTAGTGAGTGCGCTCTACGATGGCCCCTGGGGAAAGTGCCCAGCAAAGCACCTGAAACCCTGGTCAAGAATCAGCGCGACACCCGTCCAAATCCACAAGCAGGAGACCCGCATGCAGTATTTCGTCACCGGTGCCACAGGCTTCATCGGCAAGCGGCTCGTCAAGAAGCTGCTGGCGCGTCGCGGCAGCACGGTCTACTTCCTGATGCGAGAAGAGAGTGCCGGCAAGCTGCCCGACCTGCTCGAGTACTGGGGCGCCAGCAAGACCCGGGCGATTCCCGTCTACGGTGACCTGACCGGCAAGAAGCTCGGCGTCGCCGGCGACGTCATCAAGAGCCTCAAGGGCCAGATCGACCATCTCTACCACCTCGCCGCCGTCTACGACCTCGAGGCCGACGAGGAGTCGCAGGTCGCCGTCAACATCGAAGGCACCCGCAGCATGGTGGAGTTTGCCCAGGCCATCGACGCCGGGCATGTGCATCATGTGAGCTCCATCGCCGCGGCGGGCCTGTACGAAGGCGTGTTCCGCGAAGACATGTTCGACGAGGCCGAGAACCTCGATCACCCCTATTTCATGACCAAGCACGAGAGCGAGAAGCTCGTGCGCAAGGAGTGCAAGCGCCCCTGGACGGTGTATCGCCCGGCCATGGTCGTCGGCGACTCCAAGACCGGCGAGATGGACAAGATCGACGGTCCTTACTACGTGTTCAAGCTGATCCAGCGCATGCGCCAGATCCTGCCGCCGTGGATGCCCAGCATCGGCCTGGAAGGCGGCCGCATGAACATCGTGCCGGTGGACTTCGTTGTCGACGCCCTGGACCACATCTCGCACAAGGTCACGAAGGGCCACGGCTGCTACCACCTCGTCGACCCCAAGGGCTACCGCGTCGGCGACGTGCTGGACATCTTCAGCAAGGCCGCCCACGCGCCCAAGATGAACCTCTTCATCAACGCCGCGTTGATGGGCTTCATCCCCAAGAGCGTCAAGAAGGGCCTGATGGCGCTGGCGCCGGTGCGCCGCATCCGCAACGCGGTCATGAAGGACCTCGGCCTGCCCGAGGACATGTTCACCTTCATCAACTACCCGACGCGCTTCGACTGCCGCGACACCGAGGCCGCGCTGAAGGGTTCGGGCATCGCCTGCCCCGACCTGAACGACTACGCCTGGCGGCTGTGGGACTACTGGGAGCGTCATCTCGACCCGGCCCTGTTCATCGACCGCTCGCTGAAGGGCGCGACCGGCGGCAAGGTCGTGCTCGTCACCGGGGGCTCCTCGGGCATCGGCCTGGCCGCGGCCATCAAGTTCGCCGAAGCCGGCGCCATCACGCTGATCTGCGCGCGTGACCAGGCCAAGCTGGATGAGGCCGTCAAGGAGATCAAGGAGAAGGCCGGCAAGCAGGCCCAGATCCATGCCTTCGCCTGCGACATCGCCGACGAGGCTGGCTGCGCCGAGCTGGTCAAGTGGTGCCATGACGAGTTCGGCGGCGTCGACTTCCTCATCAACAACGCCGGCCGCTCCATCCGCCGCGCCATCGAGTCCAGCTACGACCGCTTCCACGACTTCCAGCGGACCATGGACCTGAACTACTTCGGCTGCCTGCGCGTCACCATGGGCCTGTTGCCCGGCATGCAGGCCAAGCGCAAGGGCCATATCGTCAACATCAGCTCCATCGGCGTGCTGACCAATGCGCCGCGCTTCTCGGCCTATGTGGCTTCCAAGGCTGCGCTGGATGCCTGGACGCGCTGCGCTTCGAGCGAGTTCGCCGACACCGGCATCACGTTCACGACCATCAACATGCCGCTGGTGCGCACGCCCATGATCGCGCCCACCAAGATCTACAACAACGTGCCGACGCTGTCGCCCGAAGAGGCTGGCGACATGATCGCCGAGGCCTGCATCAACAAGCCGGTGCGCATAGCCACCCGCCTGGGCATCTCGGGCGAGATGCTGCATGCCGCGGCACCGCGCATCGCGCAGATCGTCATGAACACGACCTTCCGCATGTTCCCGGACAGCGACGCGGCCAAGGGCGACAAGAGCAAGGGCGGCGGACTGTCGCCGGAAGCCATCGCGCTGCAGCAGATGATGCGAGGCATTCACTTCTAAGCATGAGGGCGCCAGGGGCCACAGAGCGCCGGCGCATGAAGGGAGGACCCTTTGCAGAAACCAACAAGCGCCGGCTCCCTGCCGGCTGTCGTGCTTGCGCCCACGCCCCGCAGCTACAAGCTGCGCGCCTGGCTGGCGGTCGCCTCACTGGTCGGCTTTCTCGCCGCCTATTTCGGCCTGGCCGGCTGGTTTGCGCTGACAGCCTGGCGGCTGGCCCAGAGCGCCATGGCCGGACGCAACGACGGCTTCTGGGCATTTCTGGTGGCGCTGTGCGCGGCCCTGCTGTCCGTCTTCATGCTGAAGGCGCTGTTCTTCCGCCAGCGTCGCGATGAAGACCACAGCGTCGAGATCCAGTCCAGCGACCAGCCCACCCTCTTCGTCGAGCTGAATGCGATTGCGGACGCCGTCGGCGCTCCGCGGCCGCACCGCGTGCTGGTGTCGGCCCGCGTCAACGCAGCAGTGTTCTACGACCTGTCGCCACTGAACCTGCTGTGGCCGACCAAGAAGAACCTGGAGATCGGCCTGGGCCTGGTCAATGTGCTGAACCGCAGCGAGCTGCGCGCCGTGCTTGCGCACGAGTTCGGCCATTTCGCGCAGCGCGCCATGGCGGTGGGCCGCTGGGTCTATGTGGCCCAGCAGATCGCGGCGCGGCTGGTCGCCCAGCGCGACATGCTGGACAGCTTCCTGCAGAGCCTGAGCCGCTTCGACTTCCGCATCGCCTGGGTGGGCTGGGTGCTCAGCCTCATCGTCTGGGCCATCCGCAGCCTGGTCGACAGCGTCTTCACCGGCGTACAGCTGCTGCAGCGCAGCCTGGGCCGCGAGATGGAATACGGTGCCGACGCGGTCGCCGTCGCGCTGACCGGCAGCGACGCCCTCATCCACGCCCTCTACAAACTGCAGACGGCCGACATGGACTGGGGCCGTGCCGCCGACCTGGCCGGCGAGCTGCGCGGCAAGGAGCAGTGGGTCGCCGACCTGTTCGCGCTGCAGTCCGGCGTGGCCGAGCGCACCGGCCGCATGCTGGACGACCAGGTTTATGGCCGGGTGCCCCAGCCCCAGGGCGGTCCCGCCCGGCTGTTCGACGCCGCCGACAGCGCCGTGCCGCTGATGTGGCGCACCCATCCGATGAACCACGAGCGCGAGGCCCGCGCCAAGGCGGCCTACCAGGCCAGCGACGTCGACGAGCGCAGTGCCTGGACGCTGTTCGAGCAGGCTGACAAGTTGCGCCGCCAGGTCACGAGCCGCTTGCTGGACACGCCAGAGTCTGTCCAGACCCTGGACGAGGCCGCCGTGCAGGCTGCGCTGGACGACCACTTCGGCGGCGAGCTGCTGCAGCCGCGCTATCGCGGTGCCTACCTGGGCCGTGCGCTGACCCGCCATGTGGCCGAACCCGGCCAGCTCGTCGGCGATCTGCCCGGCGCCGCCGAGGGCATCCAGCGCCTGGCTGCGTTGTATCCGGCCAGCCTGGGCGAGGCCGTGCGGCGCTGGCGCCGCATCGACGCCGACAAGGAGCCCAAGGAACACGCCGAGCTGCTCGCCAAGCTGCGCCGCCACGACCAGGCTGCCCGCGCCGCCCATATTGCGCTGGCCCGCGTGCAGGGTGACGGCAGTGAGGCGCGGCTGCGGGCCCTGCTGGCCCAGCTGCATTACGCCGAGCACACGGCAGCCAATCTGCGCGACCTGCGCGGCCTGGCGGCGCACACCGTGCGCGTCGAGTCCACCGGTCGCGTCAGCGATGCGGGCCGCCAGCGCGTGCTGGATGCCGCGGCGACCCTCTATCACGCGCTGCGCCAGGTCTATGCCGAGGCGCCCGATGTCGTGCTGGACGAGGCCACGCGAGCACGGCTCAAGCTCGACGGCTGGGCCGCAGCCCTGGGCGAGCTGAAGCTCGGCCCGCCCGAGAACGCCAACCTGGGCGATTGGCTGGGTGTCATCGACGGCTGGATGGATGCGGCCGAGCGGGCTCTCGGCCAGCTGCGGGCCGCGGTGCTGGGCGAATTGCTGGCAACCGAGGCCCGCGTGGCCAGCCGGCAACCCGACGACGGCAGCGCCCTGCCCGCCGCGCCTCGCAACTACGCGACGCTGCTGGACGGCGCCGAGCGCCCGCGCGATCTGCGTCCCGGCCTGTGGGCGCGCTTCCTCGCGGCCCAGGGCCCCACGGCCACCGCGGCGCGTGTCGCCGTGGCGGGCGGCATCGTGGCCGGCGTGCTCGGCTTTGGCGGCGGCTACGGCGACGTCACGGTGCAGGTCCTCAATGGCCTGGACCGGCCGGTGCGTGTGACGCTGGGCGACCATGGCACGGTCACGGTGCCGGCCTATGGCCATGCGGCGGTCAGCCGCGGGCCCAGTGACCATCTGGCCGTCAAGGCCGAGACGGAGGAAGGCGCGGTCATCGAGAACTTCGAGGTGGCGCTGGAGCATGGCGCGGGCAGCCCGCTCTACAACATCGCCGGCGCCGCGCCCCTGGTCGAGCTGACCTACAGCTATGGCGTCGACAACGGTGCCGTGCCGCCGCGCATGCTGGGCGCGCCGCGCTGGTCCACCAGCAATGCCGACATCTTCTTCGAGGACCCGCCGCACAGCGTCTCCGTCAAGCAGGGGCGAACCGAGCTGCGCCGTGTGCTGTACAGCGGTGCCGATGCGGCGCCGGGGCTGCAGCTCGGCCTGCTGAAGGACGAAGCCGCCGCCGCCGAGCGCCTGGCCGATGTCCATCTGCGCTGGGATCAGCGCGGTTCGCCGGTGCGCGTGGGCTGGTTGTCACAGCTGCGCGGCCAGCCGGCTCACGACAAGCTGCTGGCCGCGGCCCTGGCCCGCGAGCCGTCCAGCATCGACCTGCAGCGCGAGCGCTTCGACACCATGCCGCCCGAAGAACGCCAGGCCCTGTGTCCGCGCCTGAGTGCGGCCGCCGCGGCGCCTGATGCCACCGGCGATGCCGTCTATCTGGCCGCGCGCTGCCTGCCACGCCTTGGCGCGGGTGGCGCGGCCATGCAGGCCGGGCTGGCGCGCTTCCCGACGCATGCCTGGCTGGCTTACGGCGCGGCGTGGGCCGAGGCCGGTGCGGCGAACTGGCGCGTCGCGTTGCGCGACTTCGAGCTGGCGCGCGCCGAGCCGGCGCTGGCCCCTTTCGCCAGCATCGAGTCCAACCGCATGCGGCGTCTGCTGGGCGAGAAGCTGCTGGACGCCAGCGCCGAGCGCATCGGGCCGCCCAGCCGCCTGCAGGAAGCCTTTGGCATGCAGGTCCGCGCGGGCTCGCTGGTCTCGCAGCCGCAGGCCTTCGAGCTGTTGGCGGCCGGCCAGCCCGACCGCGCCATCGCGGTCGACGGGCCGCCCGGTGCCTATCTGCTGCGCCTGGCTGCCGCCTCCGATGGCGCCTCGGCGGAACTGCGCGGCCGTGCCCGTGCCCTGCCCGAAGACCAGGGCCTGAACGCCCAGTCCTATTGGGTGGCCGCCGCCCTGGCCGAGCGTGAGGGCTGGCCGGCGCTGGCGCTGCCCCCCGGCGGCTTGCCGGGCCTGGATGCCGAAGAGCTGAGACGGCTGCAGGCCTTCCGGGCGGCGCTGCGCAGTCCCGTGGTTCTTGGCGCGGCAGAGCAGCATCTGCGCGGCCTGTCGGCGGAACTGCGCGGCCAGGCCTATGCCATGGCCACGGTGCGCCTGGGCGAGCGCACGCCACCGGCCTGGCGCGAGCTGGCCAAGCGCCTGCTGTTCGACCACGAACGGCCCTATTTCAGGTGATTCACAATGCCCCGAAGCCCGGCCTCGGCCGGGCTTTTCTGTTTGGAGAGGACGAATCAAGATGCTGAGAGGACAACGCGTCGGCCTGCGCTATGTGACCGAGGACGATCTGCCTTGGCTCAAGCGCACGCGGGGCGATCCGCAGATCTACGGCGCCTTCCTGGGCACGCGCATGATGACCCCGCATGCCGTGGAGCAGCGCTGGAAGGACAACGGCTTCGCCAACGAGGATGCCGAGCGACTGCTCATCTGTCACCTGATTGACGGTTCGGTCATCGGCGACGTGGTGCACTTCAATGCGGCCCGCTACACGACGGCGCGCGAGATCGGCTGGACCTTGGCCGACGTCGCGATGCGAGGCCAGGGGCTGGCCAGCGAGGCGGCCGCGCTGCTGGTGGACTATCTGTTCGAGAACTGGCCGGTGAATCGGCTGTCCTGCGGCATGTCGGTGCACAACCACGCGTCACGGCGCGTGGCCGAGAAGTGCGGCTTCACGCACGAGGGCATCCAGCGCGGCGTCGTCTTTGTCGGCGGCGAGTATGTGGACTGCCATTCGCTGTCGCTGCTGCGCAGCGAGTGGATGGCGATGAAGGGCACGGACAAGTGAGCGACAGCAAGAGGGAATTCGACCTGATCGTCTTCGGCGCGACCGGCTTCACGGGTCGTCTCGTGGCCGAGTACCTGCACCTCAGCGGCGCGGGTGACGCGCGTTGGGCCATCGCGGGGCGCAATCTCGACAAGCTCGGTCAGGTGCGCGATGAGCTGCACCTGCCGGCATCGGTGGCGCTGCTGAAGGCCGATGCGAACGATGCGGCTTCGTTGAAGGCCCTCGTTGCGCGGGCGCGCTGCGTCATCACCACCGTTGGCCCCTACCAGCTCTATGGCGAGCCGCTGGCCACGGCGTGCGCCGAGGGCGGCACCGACTATGTCGACCTCTGCGGCGAGCCGCTGTGGATGGCCCGCATGATCGACAAGCTGACACCGGCGGCGCGCAAGAGCGGCGCGCGCATCGTCTTCTCCTGCGGTTTCGACTCCATCCCCTTCGACCTCGGCGTCGTCTACCTGCAGGCCGAGGCCGAGAAGCGTTTCGGCGCTCCTGTGCCGGAGGTGCGCGGCCGCGTCGCGCGTGTGAAGGGGACGGCCTCGGGCGGCACCCTGGCCAGCATGATGGAGACCATCGAGGCCGTGCGCCGGGAGCCCGGTCTCATCAAGGTCATGGCCAACCCCTTCGCGCTGACGCCGGGCTTCAAGGGCCCGCGCCAGCCCGGCGGCCAGGATGCCGACTTCGACGATTGGGCCGACCGCTGGAGCGGCCCCTTCTTCATGGCCACCATCAACACCAAGAACGTGCACCGCAGCAATGCACTGCGTGGCCACCCCTGGGGGACCGATTTCATCTACAGCGAGAAGCTGCTGACCGGCAAGCCGGGTCAGGCCGACAAGGGCCGCAAGAAGGCCGTGGTGCTGGCCCGCTTCAACAAGCTGCAGAACATGGCCCTGGGCTTCGGTCCGACGCGGGCCTTGCTGCGCCGCTTCGTGCTGGCCAAACCGGGTGAAGGCCCGGACAAGGCGGCGCGTGAGGCGGGCCATTACGAATGCTGGTTCACCGGCAAGTCGGCCAAGGGCGTGATGCTGCGCGCCGTCGTCAGGGGCGACCGCGATCCGGGCTATGGCTCGACCTGCAAGCTCATCAGCGAGACCGCCCTGTGCCTGGTGCAGGACGTGAACCGCGATGCGACGCCGGGCGGCGTCTGGACGCCGGGCGCTGCCATGGGCCTGGCCCTGGCGCGCCGCCTGCAGGAGCGCGCGGGGCTGACGTTCGAGATCGCCTGAAATGAAGCCCCTCGCCCGGTCACGCTGCGCTGAACGCGCGCGAGTCCAGTCGATCCCCCGAGGGGACGGCGATGCTTGCCGGTTCGACCGGCAAGCACATCGCCAGACGGGCCGGCTCGGGAGCGGCCCAGCGCTCGGCCCGGCATGGCCGGTTTCGCCGTTGGGGGCGGCGCAGCGAAATGGCTCACTGACGTGAGCCGGCCGAGACGCTGGGCGATTTCCCAGCCGCGCATGCACTGGACGCTGCAGGGCAACCTGGGCGAGATCCTGGCCGCGCTGGAGGCCGCTGCGGCGGCGGGTGCCGAGGGCTGCGTCTGCACCGAGCTGGCGCTGACGGGGTTCCATCGCCGCATGCCGCAACTGTTGGACGCTCAGGCCCTGGCGGATGCCGAGGCGCAGATCCGCGCCGCCGGTCAGCGGCTGGGCATCGCCGCCGTCGTCGGCGTGCCGACGCTGGGCGAGGGCGGCGCGGTCTTCAACAGCCATCTCTACATCGACGCGACAGGCCGCGAACTCGGCCGCGTGCACAAGCGCGGGCTGACCGACAGCGAAGCGACGTTCTTCACGAGAGGCGGTGCGCGAGGCTGGATGGCGATCGGCGACGTGTGGGCGACGTCGGTGCTTTGCCGCGAGACGCTGGATGTCGACAGGCTGCTGCCCGAACTGAGCGAGCTGTCGGCAGACGCCAGGCCTCGCGTCATCTTCTGGCCCAGCTATATCGCCGAGTCCGATGCCGAGCTGTGCCAGGCCTATCGCGACGGTGCCGAACGGCTCGCACGCGAGCTCGATGCCTGGGTGCTGCAGAGCAACTGGCCCGAAGGGCTGAACGAGCCCGGGCAGCGCGGCTTCGGCGCGGGCGTCGTCATCGCGCCCGGCGGCAGTCGCATGCAAACGCTGCCGCGCGATGCAGCAGCGTTGGCAGTGATCGAACTGGCTTAGCGGCGGCGCTTGGCCAGCCAGGCCAGAGCGCCCAGGCCGCCCAGCAGCAGGGCGCCGCTGGCGGGTTCGGGCACAGGTGCCAGGTTGCCGTTCACCGTGACGGCATTCAGGCCCCAGCCTTCATCGCCCAGACCCTGGAAGCCGGCGCGCCCGCTGCCTTCGAAGCTGGCCGGGCTCTCGTAGCTGAAGACGAGCTGGTTGCTACCGGCCGTCAGGGTCAGCGGGATGCTGATGCTGAGCTGCTGGTTGCTGATGGTGCCGAGCGTCGCGCCGTTGGTATTGAGCAGCACGCGATTGGCGCCACCGCCGCCCAGGTCCCAGGTGCCGCTGAAGATCTCGGTGCCGTTCAGCACCACGTGCAGGATGTCGATGTAGCCGTTGTCGCCGTCCAGCGTGGCGTAGCCGGCCACCGTGAAGTCGACCAAGCCGACACCGGCACCAGCCGTGAAGTTGGCCGTGACCGAGTTGTTGGTCTCCAGCGCTGCCGTGGCGGCCGGCAGCGTGTAGAGGGTCGCGGCCCAGCTGGGGGCGGCGGCCAGCAGGGCGGTGGCGGCGAGCAGGGTCAGGCGCGGCTTGGACATCATTTCTGGGACTTTCGGAGGTGGACTGACGAAATCTATCCGCAGCCACGCCATCCGCATGTCCCTTGAATCTGGGAGAGGCCCCCGGGCCGCGGGGGGCTCAGGCGCGCCGGATCAGGGCCGCATAGCAGCCGCGGCGTGCGTAGTGGGCATGCACATAGGCGACTTCGGGCTGGGCCAGCAGGCGCTGGATGAGGCCTTCGACGGCCTCGCCCTCGGCAATGTCGGCATCGACCATCATGCCGTCGGCATCGAAGGCCCGCAGCGACATCAGGCTGCGCAGCATCAGTGGCAACTCGTCGACCGCGTCGAAGGCGGCGTCGGCATGCTCGCGCACGAAGATGGCATGCCGCGAGCGGTAGGGCGTGTCGGCCGGCTGGTGCTCGTGGTTGACGAGCAGGACGGCCTCGCCCGGACGGGCCAGACGCAGTTCGACGCGGTCGGGGTGGCGGTCGCCCTCGGCCGTCATCAGCCGCTGAGCGCCGTGACGGGCGAGCTCGGCGTCGCTGAGGCCGAAGAGGTGGGCGAAGGGTTGGGCGGACAGCCCGGTGATGCGGTAGGTCATGGCGTGCTCCTGTTGGGGATGGACGCCATTCTTCGCAGCCAGCCCGCTGGAGGCTGGCCGCTATCGGACATGGAGTCAGTCCCTGCCAGCGGGGCGCTCGAAGCCGTTGTCCACCCAGTTCTCGGCGGCGGACTGGCTGAGCCGGAAGCCGGCGCCCACCTTGACCTGGGCGAGCTGCTCGCCGGCCGCATCGTGGGCGCGCAGCCAGGCGTAGGGATCGTCCTCGGCTGGCACGATTTCCAGCGAGATCTTCAGCCAGTTGCCGTCGCGGGCCACGTAGAGGGCCTTGTTGAGCTGGGCGTGCAGCTGCTGCTCGTGGCGGCGGATGACTTCGGAGGCCGTCTTCACGAGCGTGTTGAAGGCATTGACGTCCAGAGGCTTGGGGTTCTTCTTGTCGCGCCCCATGGTCCAGGGGCCGACCAGGGCCGGTTCACTTTCGCCGGCCTTGAACATGGCGACGGCCCAGCCTTCGTCGTCTTCGTTCTTGATGACCTGGGCGGTCCAGCCGTTGTCGCGCCACAGGCGCGCTTCATACAGGGGTTCGTTGTCGGTATCAGACATGAAAAATGGCGGGCTGCTGAGCCCGCCATTGTCTGTTGCCGCGCCGGAGGCTCAGCCGTTGCTGGCCGTCGGGGCCGGTTGCACGGCCGGGGCGCGCTGCACGCGGGTCCGGCCGCCGGTCGTCACGAGGACGACGGGGTCGCCGCTGTTGAAGGCCTCGTTGCCCTTGGCCTGGACGATCGCACGGCGTTCGCCGTTGCGCAGCTGGACGATGATTTCCTGGGCGTCTTCCTTGGTGGCGGAGCGCTCGATGGCGTTGCCGATGACGGCGCCGGCCACGGCACCGATGACGCCGACGACGGCGCCCTCGCGGCGGCCACCGACCGAGGAGCCGGCGATGGCGCCGGTCACGCCGCCCGCAGCGCCGCCGATGCCGCTCTGTGTGCCGTCGACGGTCACGGGGCGGGTGGACAGCACGGTGGCATCCTGGATCTGCGACAGGCGTTGCGCGTCACCGCGCTGGACGACGTCGGGGCTGGTCGTCGAGCAGGCCGACAGCGCAACCGCGGCGGCCAGGGTGAGGGAAGTCATGAGCTTGGACATTCGAGGTCTCCTTGGGCAAAACAGCGGCCCAACGCGTCGAATTGTCCCCCCGTTGACGTCCTGAAGCCGCCAACTACAACTCTTTACGCCGGGGCCGGTCAGCCGTGCAGGCGGGAGCTGCGCGGCACGCTGGCGAGCAGGAATTCCATCTGGTCGGCCAGGATGCGGCGGCCGCGCAGGATCATGTCCTCGTGCAGGCTGGGCACATAAGGCAGGTAGAGCAGGCTCATGTGTGCCTCTTCGGGCAGGCGGTTGCCCTTGCGGCCGTTGCAGGGCCGGCAGGCGGTGATGCAATTCATCCAGCTGTCGTAGCCGCCACGGGATGTCGGGTGGATGTGCTCGCGCGTCAGGTCCTCGGGCAGGCAGTGGTGGCCGCAGTAGGCGCACACGAAGCGGTCGCGCACGAACAGCTTGCTGTTGGTCAGGGTCGGCGCCTGGCGCCAGGCCCGGCTGGGGACGGCGCCGCGCACGGCGATGATGGGGTGGACCTCGATGCGCGACTGGCGGCCGGTGATGCGCTGCAGGCCGCCGCGCAGCACCTGGCAGGGATCGCCCAATGTCCAGGCGACGCCGTCGCAGGCGTAGATCACGGCCGCTTCGCGGGTGGTGATCCAGGCCTGGGGGCGGCCGGAGACATCGAGTTGGAGCACATCCACAGCTAGGGCCTATTCACGCTACGGGCATCGGTGCGAGAGGGTGTGCGCGGGTGCAGGGCTAGGCGCCGCGCTGAAGCCCGGGCTGGGTGCCCGGGCAAGGCGCGCAACGACGCCATGCGCCCGCGCAGACCCTCTCCCGAAGGGTTGTCACTCAAAAGTCCGCGCGCGGCGTTGCGAAGCCTCGCCGGGGACGGCCCCGGCTTCAACTTCGCGCCTTGCTCGCGGGCTTTTGAGTGGCAACGCATCCGATTCCCGTAGCGTGAATAGGCCCTGACCTCCTGCCGGAGACTACTTCAGAAGCGACCTGCGGCTCAAGCTTGCCGCCGTGACAGTGGCGACCTCCGGGTGTTCCCTAGGTCGGCGTGCGTATTAGGCACATCACCCTAGGATTTGGTGGGCTGAAGCTGGCGCTGTCGCGGGAGCGACCTGCAAAATAGAACGATCGTTCGTTTTATTCCTGCCTGGTCTGTCCGTGAGCACGCTGCCCCTGCCGCCCAAGAAAACCGCCCCGCTGCGCGTTGCGAAGCCGGCCCGCGTTGCGCGCTCGCTGCAAAAAGGCCAGCAGACCCGCGCCGCCATCCTCGAAGCCGCCCTGGGCCTGGCCTCGCACATGGGCCTGGAAGGCCTGTCCATCGGCGCTCTTGCCGACGTGACGCAGATGAGCAAGTCGGGCGTCTTCGCCCATTTCGGCTCGCGTGAGGAACTGCAGATCGCGGTCGTGACCGAGTATCACGCCAAGTTCGAGGAAGAAGTCTTCTTTACCGCCATCCGCGAGCCGCGCGGCCTGCCGCGCCTGCGCGCCATGTTCGAGCGCTGGGTGCGCCGCGTGTCAGTCGAGGTCGATTCGGGCTGCATCTACATCAGCGGCGCCGTCGAGTTCGACGACCGGCCCGGCCCGGTCCGTGACGCTCTCGTGGCCATGGTCAAGGCCTGGCATGCGGCCCTGCAGAAGGCCATCCAGCTGTCCATCGGCGAGGGCCATCTGAAGGCCGACGCCGACGTCGAGCAGATCTGCTTCGAGCTGCACGGCCTCATCCTGTCCCTGCACCACGACGCACGCTTCATGCGCATCCCCGGCGCCCTCGCGCGCGCCGGCATCGGTTTCGACCGAGCCATCCAGTTCTATGCGACGCCGGCCGGCCTGCAGGTCGACCAGGCGCGCAAGTCTCCCAAGAACGGCGCTGCCAACAAGCGCTGACCGATTCACCACCCACCATCGTCCCAGGAGTACCCCGATGCCCCAGTACACCCCGCCCATGCGTGACATGCAGTTCGTCATGCACGAGCTGCTGAACGTCGTCGACGAGCTGAAGATGCTGCCCGGCCACGAGGACATCGACGCCGACACGATCAACGCGGTGCTCGAGGAAGGCGGCAAGTTCGCTGCCGAAGTCATCGCTCCCATCAACCTGAGTGGTGACGCCGAAGGCTGCGTGCTGGACAAGACCACCCACGAGGTCAAGCCGCCCAAGGGCTTCAAGGAAGCCTACAAGCAGTACGTCGAAGGCGGCTGGCCGGCTCTGTCCTGCGACCCGCAGTTCGGCGGCCAGGGCCTGCCCCACCTGGTGAACCAGTTCTTCTACGAAATGCTGAACTCGGCCAACCAGGCCTGGACCATGTATCCCGGTCTGTCGCACGGCGCTTATGAAGCCCTGCACGCCCACGGCACGCCCGAGCAGCAGGCCACCTACCTGCCCAAGCTGACCAGCGGCGAGTGGACCGGCACCATGTGCCTGACCGAGCCGCACTGCGGCACCGACCTCGGCCTGCTGCGCACCAAGGCCGAACCCCAGCCCGACGGCACGTACAAGATCACCGGCGCCAAGATCTTCATCTCGGCCGGCGAGCACGACATGGCCGAGAACATCATCCACCTGGTGCTGGCCCGCCTGCCGGACGCGCCGCAGGGCAGCAAGGGCATCTCGCTGTTCGTGGTGCCCAAGTTCAACGTCAACGCCGACGGCTCCATCGGCTCGCGCAACGGCATCTTCTGCGCCGGCCTGGAGCACAAGATGGGCATCCACGGCAACGCCACGGCCCAGATCGTTCTCGAGAACGCCAACGGCACGCTGGTGGGCCAGCCCAACAAGGGCCTGGCGGCCATGTTCGTCATGATGAACGCCGCCCGCCTGGGCGTTGGCAACCAGTCCCTCGGCCTGACCGAAGTGGCTTATCAAAACGCCGTCACCTACGCCAAGGACCGCATCCAGATGCGCGCCCTGAGCGGCCCCAAGGCCCCGGACAAGCCGGCCGATCCCATCATCGTCCACCCGGACGTGCGCAAGATGCTGCTGACGGCCCGTGCCTTCGCGGAAGGCGGCCGCATGCTGCAGGCCTACACCGTGCTGCAGCTGGACAAGGCGCTGAAGAGTGACGACGAGGACGAGCGCAAGGACGCCGACGCCGAAGTCGCACTGCTGACGCCCATCATCAAGGCCTTCATCACCGACAACGGCTGGCTGGCCACGTCGCACTGCATGCAGGTCTTCGGCGGCCACGGCTACATCCACGAGTGGGGCATGGAGCAGTTCGTGCGCGACGCGCGTATCAACCTGACCTATGAAGGCACCAACACCATCCAGTCGCTGGACCTGCTGGGCCGCAAGGTGCTGGGCAACAACGGCGCCACGCTGAAGAAGTTCGGCAAGAAGATCGCCGCCTTCATCGAGGAAGAGGGCACCAACGAAGCCATGCAGGAGTTCGTGAACCCCCTCGCCGACCTCGGCGACAAGGTCAACAAGCTCACGCAGGAGCTCGGCATGAAGGCCTTCGGCAATCCCGACGAAGTCGGCGCCGCGGCGGTGGACTACCTGCGCGTGGTCGGCCACATGACCTTCGCCTTCTTCTTCGCCCAGGCTGCCAAGATCGCCCTGGCCAAGAAGGACAGCGGCGATCCGTTCTACACCGCCAAGCTGGCCACGGCGCGCTTCTACTTCGCAAAGCTGCTGCCCGAGACGGCGAGCCTGATCCGCACCGCGCGTGCCGGTCTGGCGCCGCTGATGGAAATGGAAGAAGCCCTGTTCTAAGACAACCTCGAGCTCGCTCGACGACAAGGATGCCCCGATGAAATTCCTGTTCGCTGCTGCCCTGCTGTTGCCCGCGTTTGCGTTCGCGCAGACTTCACCCGTGGGCCTGTGGAAGACCATTGACGACGACGGCAAAACCGCGAAGTCGCTGGTTCGCATCAGCGAACAGGGGGGCACCCTCGTGGGCAGCATCGACAAGCTGCTGGACCCCAAGGACCCGGTCGACGCCAAGTGCGACAAGTGCTCGGACGACCGCAAGAACCAACCCATCGTCGGCCTGCAGATCATCCGCGGCGTGAAGGCCGAGGGCGATGGCATCTGGGGCGGCGGCGAAGTCCTGGACCCCAACAACGGCAAGACCTACCGCACCCGCTTGAAGCCGGTGGACGGTGGCAAGAAACTCGAGATGCGTGGCTATATCGGCCCCTTCTACCGCACCCAAACCTGGGTGCGCGTCGAGTGATTTAGTCAGCTTTCAATCAGTTGAGGACAGAGCAGTCGGGCAAGCCCGCCAGGTCTGTCCCGCAAATTCCAAGTACAGGAGAAGTACATGAGTCGATTCCAAGTCCGCAAGGTCGCCGTGCTCGGCGCCGGCGTGATGGGCGCGCAGATCGCCGCCCACCTCGTCAACTGCAAGGTGCCGGTCGTGCTGTTCGACCTGCCCGCCAAGGAAGGTGCCAAGAACGGCATCGTGACCAAGGCCGTCGACGGCTTGAAGAAACTCAAGCCCGCGCCGCTGGGCGACGCGATTGAGGCGTCGCTGATCCAGCAGGCCAACTACGAAGAGCACCTCGAACTGCTCAAGGGCTGCGACCTCATCATCGAGGCCATCGCCGAGCGCATGGACTGGAAGCTCGACCTGTACACCAAGATTGCGCCCTTTGTCGCTCCGCATGCGATCGTGGCGTCCAACACCTCGGGCCTGAGCATCACCAAGCTCTCCGAAGTGCTGCCCGAAGAAATCAAGCCGCGCTTCTGCGGCATCCACTTCTTCAACCCGCCGCGCTACATGGCCCTGGTCGAGCTGATCAACACGCCGACCACCCAGCCTGAAATCCTCGACCAGCTCGAAGCCTTCGTCACCACGTCGCTGGGCAAGAGCGTCGTGCGCGCCCACGACACGCCCAACTTCGTCGCCAACCGCGTCGGCATCGCCGGCATGATGGCCACGATGATCGAGGCCGAGAAGTTCGGCCTCTCCGTGGACGTCGTCGACGACCTGACCGGCAAGAAGCTGGGCCGGGCGTCGTCGGGCACGTTCCGCACCGCCGACGTGGTGGGCCTGGACACCATGGCCCACGTCGTCAAGACCATGCAGGACAACCTGAAGGACGACCCGTTCTACAGCACCTACGCCACGCCCAAGGTGCTGGCCGGCCTGATCGAGAAGGGCGCGCTGGGCCAGAAGACCGGTGCCGGCTTCTACAAGAAGGTCGGCAAGGACATCCAGCGCCTGGACTTCGCGACCGGTGAATACGTCGCCGGCGGCAAGAAGGCCGACGAAATCGTCGCCCGCATGCTGAAGAAGGCCCCGGCCGACCGCCTCAAGCTGCTGCGCGAGAGCACCAACCCGCAGGCCCAGTTCCTGTGGGCCATCCTGCGCGACAGCTTCCACTACGCTGCCGTGCACCTGAACACCGTGGCCGACACCGCCCGCGAGATCGACTTCGCGATGCGCTGGGGCTTCGGCACGCAGCAAGGGCCGTTCGAGCTGTGGCAGGCCGCCGGCTGGAAGCAGGTCGCTGAATGGATCTCGGCCGACATCGCCGACGGCAAGACCCTGTCCAGCGCCCCGCTGCCGGCTTGGGTCACCGAAGGCCCCGTGGCCGACGCCGGTGGCGTGCACACGCCGGCCGGTTCTTGGAGCGCCGCTGAAGGCAAGTTCAAGCCGCGCAGCGAACTGCCGGTCTACCAACGCCAGGCCTTCCCGGAAAGCCTGCTGGGCACCGGCGCCGCCGACCCGCTGAAGTCGGGCACCGAGCTGTTCAAGAACGAGGAAGTGCGTGTCTGGACGCTGGACGGCAAGGTCGTCATCGCCTCCATCACCGCCAAGCTGCACCTGATCAGCCCGGCCGTCACCGAAGGCCTGCTGAAGGCCGTCGAGATCGCCGAAGCCGACTACAAGGGCCTGGTGATCTGGAGCCCGGACGATGTGTTCTCCGCTGGCGCCAACCTCGAGAGCCTGATGCCCGTCTTCATGAAGATGGGCAGCAAGGGCATCGCGCCGGAAGAGAAGAAGCTGCAGGACATGATGCTGCGCCTGCGCTACGCCTCCGTGCCGGTCATCGCCGCCATGCGCGGCCTGGCCCTGGGTGGTGGCGCCGAGCTGGCCGTGCACTGCGCCCGCCGTGTCGCCCACGTCGAGAGCTATGTCGGCCTGGTCGAAGTCGGCGTGGGCCTGGTGCCCGGCGGTGGCGGCCTGACCTACATCGCCCGTCGCGCTGCCGAGATGGCCGCCGCTGGCAATGCCGGCGCCGACATCCTGAGCTTCCTGAAGGACGGGTTCCTGACCGCGGCCACGGCCAAGGTCGCGACCTCGGCCCACGAAGCCAGGAAGAATGGCTTCCTGCTCGACAGCGACATCATCGTCCCGCACAAGGACGAACTGCTGCACGTGGCCACGGCCACCGCCATCGGCATGTCCGAAGCCGGCTACCGCCCGCCGCACAAGGCCCTGTTCCCGGTCGCCGGCCGCAGCGGCATCGCGACCATCAAGGGCCAGGTCGCCAACATGCGGGACGGCGGCTTCGTCAGCGCCCACGACTACCACCTGGCCGCGGCGATTGCCGACGTGGTCTGCGGTGGCGAAGTCGAGGCCGGCTCCCTCGTCACCGAGGAATACCTGATGGCTCTGGAGCGCAAGCACTTCTGCTCGCTGCTGGACAACCCCAAGACGCAAGAGCGCATCATGGGGATGCTGCAGACCGGTAAACCCGTCCGCAACTGAGCACGGCCATGAATCGGCTTCAACGCACCCTGAGCAAGCTGGATGGCCTGCCGTCCCCGCTGCGTGGGCCTGCGCGCAACTTCGCGCTGCGTCGCGCGGTGCCTTTCACGGGTACCGCGTCGCTGGACTTCGTTGCACTCACGCCCGAGCGCAGCGAGATCCGCGTCGCCAACAAGCGCCCGGTGCAGAACCACATCAAGGGCGTGCATGCGGCCGCGATGTCGCTGCTCGCCGAGACCGCCACCGGCATGGTGGTGGGCATGAATGTGCGTGACGACTGCCTGCCGCTGTGCAAGTCGCTGCAGGTGAACTTCCGCAAGCGCGCCACCGGCGGCCTGGTCGCCAAGGCGCACCTGACGGCGGCGCAGCGCTTCGCGATGGCGAACGAAATCAAGGGTGAGGTCACCGTCGCCGTGACCGTGACCGACGAAGCCGGCATCGAGCCGATCGAGTGTGAATTTGTCTGGGCCTGGGTGCCCAAAGAGAAAAAGCCCCAGGCCTGAGCAATCCAAAGGCCCGCGAGGGCCTTGAAAGGAAACATCATGAGCAAGCAAGTCCAAGACGCCTACGTCGTTGCCGCCACCCGTCTGCCCATCGGCAAGAGCGGGCGTGGCTACTTCAAGAACACCCGCCCCGACGAGATGCTCGTCAAGGTCATGCAGGCCGCCCTGGCGCAAGCCCCGGGCCTGGAGGCCAAGGCCATCGAAGACGCCATCGTCGGTTGCTCCTTCCCCGAAGGCGAGCAGGGCATGAACATCGCCCGCGTGGCCTCCGTGCTGGCCGGCTTCGGCCCGACGGTCGGTGGCGTGACGATCAACCGCTATTGCGCCTCCGGCATCACCGCCGTGCAGATGGCCGCGGACCGCATCCGCGTCGGCGAAGCCGACGTGATGTTCGCCGGCGGCGTCGAGTCCATGTCCATGATTCCCATGGGCGGCAACAAGCCGTCCCTGAGCCCGCTGATCTTCGAGCGTGACGAGAACATCGGCATCGCCTACGGCATGGGCCTGACGGCCGAGAAGGTCGCCGCCCAGTGGAAGATCAGCCGCGAAGCCCAGGACGCCTTCTCGGTGGAATCGCACCGCCGCGCCGTGGCCGCCATGCAGGCTGGCTACTTCGACGCCGAGATGACGCCCTTCGACGTCATCGAGCGCACGCCCAACCTGGCCGACGGCACGGTCAACACCAAGACCCGCACCGTCAAGCTCGACGAAGGCGCCCGCCCCGACACCTCGCTGGAAGGCCTGGCCAAGCTCAAGCCCGTGTTCGCCGCCAAGGGCAGCGTGACCGCCGGCAACAGCTCGCAGACCTCCGACGGCTCCGGCGGCCTGATCATCGTCAGCGAAGCGGCCCTGAAGCGCTACAACCTGACGCCGCTGGCCCGCTTCGTGTCCTTCGCCGTCAAGGGCGTGCCTCCCGAGATCATGGGCATCGGCCCCATCGAAGCCATCCCCGCCGCGCTGAAGATGGCCGGCATCTCGGCCAAGGACCTGGACTGGGTCGAACTGAACGAAGCCTTCGCCGCCCAATCGCTGGCTGTGCTGAACGACCTCGACAGCAAGGGCATCGAACTGGACCGCGCCAAGGTCAACCCCAACGGCGGCGCCATCGCCCTGGGCCACCCGCTGGGCGCCACCGGTGCCATCCGCGCCGCGTCGGTCATCCACAATCTGCGCCGCACCGGCGGCAAGTACGGCATGGTCACAATGTGCGTGGGCGCCGGTCAGGGTGCCGCTGGCATTTTCGAAAGGCTTTGAACCATGGACCGTCGCCGCGCGCTCAAGACCGCCTCGGTATTGCTTGCGGCGACGCCATTGGCCGCCTGTACGGGCCATCTCCAGACTTTCACGAGCTGGAAGCAGGCCCAGCAGGCCGTGCTGGACCTGCGGTTCAACGAGAAGGTCGTCCAGGGCAACCCCTGGAACCTCAGCCAGGTCATGCAGCATCTGGCCCAGAGCATCGAGTTCTCGATGCAGGGCTTCCCGGCGCTCAAGGGCGCCTGGTTCCGCTCCAGCATCGGTTCGGCGGCCTTCGCCGTCTTCAACGCGCGCGGCGCGATGAGCCACAGCCTGGACGAGCCCATTCCCGGTGCGCCGGCCCTGGACGCCTCGCAGGCCTTGAAGACCTCGGTGAACCGGCTATTGGCCGCCATGGACGCCTTTGCCGAATTCAACGGCACACTGCGGCCTCATTTCGCCTACGGTGAGCTGACCAAGCCGCAGTACGAGCGAGCCCATTTGATGCATCTGGCCAATCACTGGACCCAGTTCCAATCAAAGACAGCGACAGCCTGACATCGAAGATTGGATTCAGCCACAGAGGCACAGGGACACAGAGAGAATTGCTTGATGCCGCCTCTGTGTCTCTGTGCCTCTGTGGCTGTGTTCATGGCCTCTTGTTGCAGGATCAATTCATGACTATCAAGACCTACACCGTCAACGGCGTCGCGACCCTCGAGATCGCCCGCCCCGAGAAGAAGAACGCCATCACCCAGGCCATGTACCAGGCCATGGCAGATGCGCTGCGTGCTGCGGACGCCGACCCGGCCGTGCGCGCCGTGCTGATCACCGGCCAGCCCGGCATCTTCACCTCGGGCAACGACCTCGAGGACTTCATGGCCGGCCCGACGCGCGGCGAAGACGCGCCGACCTTCCAGTTCATGCATGCCCTGGTCGATTGCGGCAAGCCCGTCGTCGCCGCCGTGACCGGTGCCGCCATCGGCATCGGCACCACCATGCTGCTGCACTGCGACTTCGTCTTCGTGTCGGATGAAGCCCGCCTGGCCATGCCTTTCGTGGCCCTGGGCCTGGTGCCCGAGTTCGCCTCCAGCGTCGTGCTGCCCCAGCTGATCGGCAACCGCCGCGCGGCCGAGAAGCTGCTGCTGGGCGACCCTTTCACCGGCGAGCAGGCTGTGGAGTGCGGCATTGCCAACCGCGTGCTGCCCGGTAGCGAGGTGCTCAACCATGCCCGCCGCATTGCCGAGCGCTTCAACACGCTGGCCCCGGGCGCCGTGCGCGACAGCAAGAAGCTGATCCGCGACGCCCAGCGCGAAGCCGTCAAGGCTGCCATCACGCGCGAGGCCGAGATCTTCGGCGCCCGCCTGCGCAGCCCCGAGGCGATGGAGGCCTTCCAGGCCTTCTTCCAGAAACGCGCGCCGGACTTCTCCAAATTTTCCTGACCCTGACCAAGATCGCCCTCGGGCCCCTGCTGATCCTGCAGGGTCGCCGAGTGCGTGCCACCGCGCTGCGCCTGCCTGAAGCTGCCGGCCCGCGTTCGGGTGAGGGCTCGGCGCTGCGCTTCCTCATCGTGGGCGACTCTTCCGCTGCGGGCGTTGGCGCTTCACACCAGGACGAAGCCCTGGCCGGTCGGCTCGCGCAAGCATTGGCGACCCGCCTCGGCCAGCCCGTCGGCTGGCAGGTGATCGCCACCAGCGGCCACCGCAGCGAAGAGGCCCTCGCCGCCTTCGAAGCGGCGGAGGTGACGCCGGCCGATGTGCTGATCACTTCTCTGGGTGTCAACGACGTCGTCGACCAGATCGCGCCGGCCCAGGCCCTGGCCGCGCTGGACCGCATCCATGCCCTGGCGACCGAGCGCGCCGGTGTGCGCCTGAGCGTGCATTGCGCGGCGCCGCCCATGCAGGAGTTCCCGCTGCTGCCCCAGCCCCTGCGCTGGTTCTTCGGCCGCCAGGCGGCCCGCTTCAATGCAGCGTTGAGTTCATCCGTGGCCGGGCAGTCGCAGCGCCGCGTGCTGCAGATGCCGGAGTCCATGCAGCGCAATGCGGCGGCCCTGATGGCCGAGGACGGCTTCCACCCCGGACCACCCGGCTATGCCTTGTGGGCCGAAGCCATCGCCGATCAGATCGTGATCGGCCTGGGCTTGCCTTCGCGGTCGATGGCGACATAGGTCAGGTTGGCCTCGGTCACCTTGACCACATGCAGGTTCTCGGGGTCGCGCTCGGCCATGACCTCCACGTGCACGGTGACGGACGTGCGGCCCACGCGGGTGACGGTCACGTAGAAGCTCAGCAGGTCGCCGATGGAGACCGGCTGCTTGAAGATGAACTCGTTGACGGCCACCGTCGCGACGCGGCCGCGCGAGATGCGGGCCGGCAGGATGGAGCCGGCAATGTCGACCTGGGCCATGATCCAGCCCCCGAAGATGTCGCCGTTGGCATTCGAGTCGGCGGGCATGGGCATGACCCGCAGCACCAGCTCACGCTGACCAGCATGGGTTTGTGCGGGGCTTGAATCCTCGGTCATAGCAGTCACTTGCAACAATTCATCGATCCACATTCTCGGTCCTGCGCTTGAGATCCCTCACATCAGCATCCTCCGTGCCAGCCACGGGCACCGCCGCTCCCGCCACCCAGGGTGACTGGGGCACGGTCGGCCGCCTGCTGCCCTATCTGTGGCGCTACCGCTGGCGCGTGACCCTGGCCCTGGCCTTCATGGTGGGCGCCAAGGTCAGCAATGTGGGCGTGCCCATCCTGCTCAAGCACCTCATCGATGCGCTGGACCTCAAGCCCGGTGCGCCCCAGACCCTGCTGGTGGTGCCGCTGGGCCTGCTGCTGGCCTATGGGGCGCTGCGGCTGTCGACGTCGCTGTTCACGGAGCTGCGCGAGCTGATCTTCGCCAAGGCGACCGAGGGCACGGCGCGCAGCATCTCGCTGCAGGTGTTCCGGCATCTGCACGACCTGTCCCTGCGCTTCCACCTGGAGCGCCAGACCGGCGGCATGACGCGCGACATCGAGCGCGGCACGCGGGCCGTGCATTCGCTGATCAGCTATTCGCTGTACAGCATCGTGCCGACGCTGATCGAAGTGGTGCTGGTGCTGACGCTGCTGGGCGTCAAGTTCGACGTCTGGTTTGCGGGCATCACCATCGCGGCGCTGGTTTTCTACATCGCCTTCACCGTCGTCGTCACCGAGTGGCGCACCAAGTTCCGCAAGGTGCTCAACGAGCTGGACTCGGTGGCCCACAGCAAGGCCATCGACTCGCTGCTGAACTACGAGACGGTCAAGTACTTCAACAACGAGGACTTCGAGTCGGCGCGCTACGACGAGAGCCTGGAAAAGCTTCGCGTGGCCCAGCTGAAGTCGCAGCGCACGCTGTCCATGCTGAACACCGGCCAGCAGCTCCTCATCGCGACCGCCCTGGTGCTGATGTTGTGGCGGGCCACGCAGGGCGTGGTGGACGGGCGCATGAGCCTGGGCGATCTGGTCATGGTCAACGCTTTCATGATCCAGCTCTACATCCCGCTGAACTTCCTCGGCGTCATCTACCGCGAGATCAAGCAGGCCCTGACCGACATCGAGAAGATGTTCCGCCTGCTGGACCGTGAGCGCGAGGTGGCCGACTCACCCGGCGCGACGGACCTGCAGGTGAAGGGCGCCTCGGTGGTCTTCGACAACGTGCGCTTTGCCTACGACCCGGTCCGGCCCATCCTGCACGGCGTCAGCTTCGAGATCCCGGCCGGCAAGAAGGTGGCGGTCGTCGGCCCCAGCGGCTCGGGCAAGAGCACGCTGGCGCGGCTGCTCTACCGCTTCTACGACATCGACTCGGGCGCCATCCGCATCGACGGCCAGGACATCCGCCAGGTGACGCAGTCCAGCCTGCGCAAGGCCATCGGCATCGTGCCCCAGGACACCGTGCTCTTCAATGACACGGTGGCCTACAACATCGCCTATGGCCGCCCCGGCGCCGGCAAGCAAGAGGTGGAGGGCGCCGCGCGCGCTGCCCACATCCATGCCTTCATCAGCGCGACGCCGCTGGGCTACGACACCATGGTGGGCGAACGCGGGCTGAAGCTGTCGGGCGGCGAGAAGCAGCGCGTGGCGATTGCCCGCACGCTGCTGAAGAACCCGCCCATCCTCATTTTTGATGAAGCGACGTCGGCGCTGGACTCGACCAACGAGCGCGCCATCCAGGCGGAGCTGGAGTCGGTGGGTCAGAACAAGACGGTGCTGGTCATCGCCCACCGGCTGTCCACGGTGGTCGATGCGCATGAGATCCTGGTGCTGGAGCAGGGGCGCGTCATCGAGCGCGGCCGTCACGACGCATTGCTGGCCCGAGGCGGGCGTTACGCCGAGATGTGGAAGCTGCAGCAGTCCGCGGACTGACTGACAACTAGTGGGGCTTCTTGGGCTTCTCGAAGCTCTTGGGGCGGTAGACGTTGCCGTCCCACTCCCCCTGGGCGCGGCTGTCGCGTGCATCGTGCAGGGCCGACTCGCGGGCGCGGCGGATGACGCGTTCAGCCTCCAGCGCGGCGACGCGTGTCTGGCGCTGGCGGCGGCGCCAGCCGGTCAGGCGGGCCATCTGCAACTGCACCCAGGACACCAGGGCCGCCACGCCGGCATCCACCCGCGCCCGCCAGCGGTAGGGCAGGGCCATGTGGACGCCCATGGCGATGCAGACGACAAGGCCGGTGGCGGCGAGCAGGGTCTGGAGCATGGGCTGAAGTTAACCCAAACCGGCGCCTGCGACCACCCGCCACCACCCGCGTTAGGGGGATGTTGACGCTTTCTGGCGGATCGTCCACAACGCCAGCATGGCGTCAGGAATCTTCCGGCTGGCCTCGTCGCGGTCTTCGGCCGACCCTTCGGCCAGCGGGCTGTCTTCCCCGGCCAGGGCGGCAATGGGCGCCAGCAGGGGGCCGGTCTCGGCACCGTCGAACCAGGGCGCCCAGGCCTCGGGCGCCAGATCCACGGCCATCAGGAAGCCCACCGCCCAATCCTCGGCGTCGGCGTATTCGGTGTTTTCGTCCTCGCCGTCGGCAAAGCTGAAGATGGGCTCCCAGGCCTTGGGTGCGTGTGCCCAGGCCATGGCGATGGATTGCACATGCCGCAGCACCGCCATGACGACCTTCTTGCGCTGCTTGCCGCTGACGAAAGGCTTGGGGTCGGGCTCCTGGTCGCCGCCCCAGACGACTGGAATCCAGGCCTCGCCGGGCAGGTCGGCCAGCGTCTGCGGCGACAGCAGCAGGCCGGTCAGATAGCCATCCAGCGCCTCAATGTTCATCGCACCGTCGCTGGGCAGGACCGAGAGCAACTCGTCCAGATCGTCAAGCTCCTCGTCGGTCAGCGGGCGGTTGTCGGAGGCAGGGTTGTATTGGGGGTATTGCATGGGGGGCTCGTGAGTTCAGCCGGGACGGCCGTGGCGGCTCTTGGGCTTCTTGCTGTCGAATTCGGCGAGCTGTGCCTTCAGCAAGGCCATCAGCACACGGGCGTTCTGCTCGGTCATCAGGATGACGCTGCTGGGCTCGATGCCCTCGATGGGCGTCTTGGGCACGACGGTCGCGTCCACCTTGAACAGCACCTGGCCGTGCTGGTTGTTGGCGGCAGCCTTGAACTTCTGGATTTCGATTTGATGCGTTTTCATGGGGCGTGCCGGACGAATGAGGGGGCCGGCAAGCCGCCATCTTGCCATTCCGGGCGGCGAGACTTAAGGTGGCGCATGGCAAGGCCCGCCCGACTGGAGATTGCGGGCGCCGTCTATCTGATCGGCGCCCATTGCCCGTTCGAGAGCGGGCAGCTGGCCTTTGTCGACGAGGCCGACCGCGCCGAGATGCGCGCCTTGCTGGCCCAGGCCCTGCACCGCTTCGACGCCCAGGCCCTGGCCTACGCCCTGCTCCCCGACCATTACCCCCTGCTGCTCTTCACCCGCCGCGCCAACCTGTCGCAGCTGATGCGCCACGTCAACGGCGTCTACACCCAGCATTGCCAGCTCCGCCACGGCTTTCGCGGGCCGCTTTTCCAGGGGCGCTTCCATGCCGTGCTGGTCGATCGCGAGCGCTATCTGCTGGACGCCTGCCGCTACATCGACCTCAACCCCGTGCGCATGGGCCTGGCGCGTGGCGCCGCCGGTTGGTCGGGTTCCAGCTTCCGCGCCCTCGCCGGCATGGAAGAAGCACCCGAGTGGCTGGACGTCGACGGCCTGCACACCCATCTGCTCGGCAAGCCGGCAACCACGCCGGCCCAGCACCGCCTGGCCGGTGAGCGCTATGCCCGCCTGGTCGCGTCCGACCCCGGCCTGCAGCTGTGGCCGGGGCGGCTGCGCGAGCAGATCTTTCTGGGAGACGCCGACTTTGCCGCCCGCATGCGCGCCGCCGCCATCGCGCCGCGGCGCATCTCCCGCGCCGGCTTCGGCGAATGGATGAAACGCGCCGGGGGCATCCGGGAGCAGGCGCTGTGGCTGGCGCATACCGAGGGCGGCGTCGCCATGACTGATCTTGCCGGCCAGCTCGGCCTGTCGGTGTCGCGCATCAGCCGGCTCATCGCTGCCGCTGAAAGAGCAGTTTGAAGCGCCGCGCGCTGCTGCTGGCGGGCCTGCCTTGGGCGGCTGGGGTCGCGCGTGCCGCCGGCTACGCCGGGCCGCTTTTCGACGCCCATCTGCACTACAACGACAACGCGCAGCAACCGCATCCGCCGGGCGACGTCCTGGCCCGCATGCAGCGCGCCGGCGTGCGCGGCGCCCTGGTCAACAGCCGGCCCAACGACGGCACGCTGCGGCTGGTGGCCGAGCCTGGGCCGCAGTGGGTGCCCTTCATCCGTCTCTATCGCAACCGGGCCGACTACACCGGCTGGTTCGCCGACGACAGCATCCGGTTGATGGTGCTGGACCTGCTCCAGCGCGGCAGCCCGGCGGGCCCTTTTCGCGGCCTGGGCGAATTCCATCTCTATGACAGCGCCCATGCCGACGGCCCGACGGCCATGGCGCTGATGAAACTGGCCCGCGAGCGCGGCCTCACCGTGCTGGCTCACGTGGACGATGTCGCCGTCGACAAGCTGCTGGGCCACGCGCCCGGCGCCTCGTTGATCTGGGCCCACTCAGGCATCTCGGGCGAGCCGCTGCCGCGGGTGCGCGAGCTGCTGGCCAAGCACCCCGGCCTGCGCGGCGAGCTGTCCTATCGCCCCGGCATCACTTTCGATGGCCGCCTCAACGACGACTGGCGCGCCCTGTTCACCCTGCATCCCGGACGCTTCCTGATCGGCTCCGACACCTGGGTCACGCCGCGCTGGCAGCATTACGAGGGGCTGTTCGCCGACTACCGTGTCTGGCTCGGGCAGCTGCCGACTGAAGTCGCACAGCGCATCGGCTGGGGCAATGCCGCCGACTTGTTCGGCCTCATGCCCCCCGGCGCGTAGGCCGGCGGGCGTTCGGCAGGCGTCGAACAGGCCGCAGGGCTGTTCTCGGTCCGGCCTCACAGCTGCTTGAAGCGATGGGCGTAGGCCGGGCTGACCTCCAGCGTCTCCGGTCTGTCCTTCAGCGCGATGTGGAGCTTGCCGCTGAGCGACCGGCTCACCGACTTGATGGCCTTGGCATTGACGATGGTGGAGCGGTGCACCTGCCAGAAATGCTCGCCATCCAGGCGCGCGACCAGCTCCTTCAAGGGCACCGAGATCAGCGCTTCGTTGTCGGCCGTGACGACGGCGACGTATTTGTGGTCGGCGCGGAAATAGGCCACGTCCTCCACCGTGATCAGCTGCAGCTCGCGGCCGCGCTGCACGGTGATCCAGCGCAGCGGCTCCACGCTCACGGTTGGCGCCGTGCGCGCGGCCAGGCCGGCCAGGTCGGCGGGCGGCTGGGTCAGCCTCTCCTTCAGCCGCAGCAGGGTCTTGGCCATGCGCACCGGATCCAGGGGCTTGAGCAGATAGCCGACGGCGCCCTCGTCGAAGGCCTGCACGGCGTAGCGCTCGTGGGCCGTGATGAAGACGACGTGGGCGCGGCGGCCGATGAGCTGGGCCACCTCCAGCCCCGACAGGCCCGGCATCTGCACGTCCAGGAAGCAGACCTCCGGCGCCAGCTGCTCGACCAGCCGCAGCGCCTCGTGGCCGTCGCGCGCCATGCCGACGATCTGGCCTTGCGGCCACTGGCGCAGCAGCTCCTCGCGGATCTCGGCGGCGAGCAGGGCTTCGTCTTCGGCGATCAGGATGCGCGTCATGGGGGCAGGGGCCAGCTCAGCTTGAACAGCGGCATATCTTCGATGAACAGGCCCAGGACCGCCGCGTCGCCATGGACCGCCTGCAGCCGCCGGGACAGCTCCGACAGCGGCACGCGCTGCGCCGCGAGCCGGGTCAGCGTCAAGTCGGGGCCCAGCGCGCGCAGCTGCAGCTCCGCCAGCCCGGGACTGCTGTGCAGGGACAGGCTCCACAGCGTTGTTCCCTCGTCCAGCAGCGGCCGCACCAGGGGCAGCAGCACCATGGGCGCCAGCGGCCAGTCGGGCACCTCGCTCAAGCCGGCGAGATGCAGTCGCTCGGTGTGCTGGGCGTCGGCGCTGACCAGGCGGGCATAGGCGCGCAGCGCCATGATCTCGCGCGCCAGCGTCGACACCTCGGCCTCGACATGAGGCTGCAGGGCGCGCAGCAGTTCGATGAGGGCGGCCAGCCGTGCCTGGCCGCGGCGGGGCTCGGCCTCGAGCTCGGCGTCGATGGCGGCCAGGCGCTCGGACAGCAGGGCCGGGTCGACGCGCGCCTGCAGGGCCAGCAGCTGCGTCGCCGCGAGCTGACGGTCGCGCTGGGCGGCGCTGTCCTGCAGCGCCTGCAGCCGCGCCTGGGCGCGCAGCGAGAAGCGCAGCTGCACATAGACCGTCACGCCGAGGGCATGCCAGACGAAGGTGGTGCTGGCCAGCGCGTAGTCGTTGGCCTCGGTCCACCAGTCGACCTTGCCCAGCGCCGGGTAGAGGGCCCGCGCGATCAACCAGACGCCGCCGATGACGGTGATGGGCACGACGGCCGGGTAGGCGATCCAGGCGGGCAGCCGGCGCGCGTCCACGAGGGCGTCGGCCAGGCGCAGCAGCAGCACGGCCGGCACGCCGAACTGCAGCACATTGAAGGCCAGCGCATTCGTCATCTGCAGCAGGCTCATGCCATTGTTCAGCGGCGTGCCATTGGCCACCAGCGTGGCCGCGCCCACGAGCAGCATCCAGCCCAGGTCGCCGGGCTTGAAGACGACGTTCAGCGCCACGGCAATTGCACGCGGGCGATGAGGCCGCTTGGCTGGTTGAGATGCAGGCTCAGGCGCGCGGCCGTGCCGTAGGCAGAAGCCAGCCTGGCGCGCAACGTGGCCAGGCCTGTGCCGCTGCCGCTGCCGCTGCCCATGCCGGCGCCGGTGTCGGCCACTTCCAGGCGCAGCAGGTCGGGTTCGTCAGGGTCGGGCAGGGCGCGCACGCAGATCTCTCCGCCTTCCACCTGCGGGCCGATGCCGTGCTTGATGGCGTTCTCTGCCAACGTCAGCAGGCAGGTGGATGGCACGACGACATCGCCCAGCCCAGGCGCGACTTCGTAGCGCAGCGTCAGCCGCTCGGGCCCGATGCGGCGCTGGTGCAGGGCCAGGAAGGCCGTCACCAGATCGAGCTCGCGGGCCAGCGAGGTCTCGGACTGGCGCAGCTCGGGCAGGGCAGCGGCCAGATAGCGGCGGAGCTCGGCCAGCATGGCGCGCGAGGCCCGGGCGTCGGTGTGGGCCAGGCGGCGCAGATGGGCCAGGGTGTTGAACAGGAAGTGAGGCTCGACCTGGGCCTGCAGCAGGGCCGAGCGCGCGGCGTCGAGCTGGCGGGCCTGCTCCTGCTCGTCGCGGCGCAGCGACTCGACATCGGCCTGCTGGCGGCGGCCGCGCTGGTGGTATTCCAGGGCCAGGCAGACGCAGGCCGTGATGGTGGCCTGGACCTGCAGGCTGTAGGGCGCGAAGTTGATGTCGGGCCCGCCGAAGCGGTGATGCACGACGAGGCCGACGCAGGTGCTGAAGACCGTCAGCGCGACGATCTGCGCGCTCAGGCCCCATCGGCGCCGGCGCGGCGCGCGTGGCAGCCAGGGCTGGCTGAGGGCAGCGCCCAGCCACAGCGTGTAGAGCATGAAGCTCACCGCCAGCCAGGAGCGCGCGCCGTGCAGATGGGTGGCGGCGCAGGCCTGGTCTTCGCTGGCGAACTTGCAGTTCACCAGGTCGGGCATCAGCAGCCCACCCGCCAATGCCAGGCAGGCGCTGGCCGCGACGGCCAGGGCCGTGGGGCGCAACAGTGCGTAGCGGGGCGAAGGGGTGGGCATGCAGGCGGTCAGCGCGGCTCGTTGGCCTGGGCGACGGTGGCCGAGGCCGCCGGTGCGGCGGCCATCACGGTCATGGGGTCGGCAAAGCGGATGTTAAGGACGTAGCGCTGCGGCGTGCCGCGCTGGCAGTCCAGCGAGTCGACGGCGATGCGCACCGATGTGCGGTAGCGGCGTGTGCCGTCCAGCGCGACGATCTGGGCGCGCCCCTTGGCATCCACGTCGAACTCGACACGCACCTCGCCGTCGGTGCCGACGCGCTGCTTGGCGCTGGCGAGGTATTCGCTGAGCTGTTCCCCGAGCTGGGGGCAGGCAGCCGGGGCGGCAAAGGCGGGAAAAGCGGCGAGCAGCAGCAGGGGCAGCAGGTTTTTCATGGGACGTCCTCGGTGGGTGGCGATGGCGCAAAGTTAGAGATCGCCGCCGCCTGCGTCAGCCGTTGCCGGACCAAGCCCGGGATTCAGCCGACGAAGCCCGCGCCGCGGCCGACGGCAAAAGCCGGTCATGACTTCCGGCAGAGGGCGCTAAGCTCGCGCCCACAACGAGGAGACACCATGCGTTTGCTTGCTGCCCTGACCGCCCTGACGGCCCTGCTGGTGGCCGCCTCGGCCGGTGCCGCCGACATGAGCCCGCCGCCCGAGATCAAGCCCGCCGCGGCCGACCCGCTGGCCGCGCCGCGTCGCCTCATCGCGGCCAAGGACTGGGTGGGCGCCCTGGCGGCATTGCGCGCCCAGCCCCAGGCCGGCAGCGCCGACTGGCACAACCTGATGGGCTACACCCTGCGCAAGCAGGCCAAGCCGCAACTGGCGGAGTCCGAGGCCGAATACCTGCAGGCCCTGCGCATCGATCCCAACCACCGCGGCGCCAATGAATACCTGGGCGAGCTCTATGTGATGAAGGGCGACCTGGCCAAGGCCCGCGAGCGTCTGGCCGTGCTGGAGAAGCTCTGCCCGACGGGTTGCGAGCAGCGCGAGGACCTGCAGAAGGCCATCGCCGCGGCGGCCAAGTAAGAGATTGCGGCCTACACGGCAGGTGGGCGCTCTGCACCTACCATGCGCGCCATGCTGAAGACCATCCTCCAACGCCCCTGGCTCGCCGCCCTGATCGGCGTGCCGCTGGCCCTGCTGCTGCTGGGCGGCATCGTGGCGGCCTTGATCTGGGCCCAGTTGCCGGCCCTCGATGCGTTGACCGACTACCAGCCCCATCAGCCGCTGCGCGTGCTCAGCGCCGATGGCCAGTTGCTGGGCGAGTTCGGCGCCGAGCGCCGCCGCTTCGTGCCGTTGAAGGACATCCCCAAGCCGCTGCAGGACGCGCTGCTGGCCGTCGAGGACAGCGACTTCTACACCCACTCCGGCATCGACTACAGCGGCATCGGCCGCGCGATGGTGCACAACGTCCTGCACCCGACCCGCCTGCAGGGCGCCTCCACGATCACCCAGCAGCTGGCCCGCAACATCTTCCTGACCAACAAGCAGACCCTGGCGCGCAAGGCCCAGGAGGGCTTGCTGGCCATCAAGATCGAGAGGAACCTGACCAAGGAGCAGATCCTCGAGATCTACATGAACCAGATCCCGCTGGGCAACAAGGCCTATGGCTTCGGCGCCGCCGCCGAGCGCTATTTCGGCAAGCCGCTGGACAAGCTGACGACCGCCGAGATTGCCGTCCTCGTCGGCCTGCCCAAGAACCCCAACGGCTACAACCCGGTGCTCTACCCCAGCCGCGCCAAGCGCCGCCAGGCCGTCGTGCTGGGCCGCCTCGTCGCGGTGGGCCAGATCACCCAGGCACAGGCCGACGCCGCGAACGAGAAGCCGCTGGACATACGCCGGCCCAAGCGCCTGTCCGGTGTGGCCGACCATGCCGCCGAGCAGGTGCGCTCGGAGATCGTGACGCGCTATGGCGAGGATGCCTACACCCGTGGCCTCACGGTCTACACGACGCTGAACTATGCCGAGCAGTCGGCGGCCCAGGAGGCGCTGCGCCATGCACTGTTCGAGCTGGAACGCCGCCAACCCTTCCGCGGCCCCGAGGCCACCGTCGAGCTGCCCGAGGGCGACGAGCAGGACGAGGCCCTGGACGCGGCCTTCGACGCACACCCCGACCTGGGTGAACTGCGCACGGCCGTCCTGCTCAAGGTCGACAAGAGCAGTGCCGAGCTGGTCATGGCCGACGGCGAGAAGATCACCTGGAAGGGCCAGGCCCTGAAGCCGATCGCCAACCTCCAGCGCGGCGCCGTGCTGCGCGTGCTGGAGTCGGGCAAGCAGTGGTCGCTGAGCCAGACGCCGCAGGCCGAAGGCGCCGTCGTCACGCTGGACCCGGCCACCGGCGCCATCCGCGCCCTGGTGGGCGGTTTCGACTTCGCGCGCAACCAGTTCAACTCCGCCACCCAGGCCTGGCGCCAGCCGGGCTCGGCCTTCAAGCCCTTCATCTATTCGGCCGTCATCGAGCAGGGCGCCTGGGCCGGCACCCAGGTCAGCGACGAGCAGGTGCAGGTGGGCGACTGGTCGCCGCGCAACTACGACGGGCAGTACGAGGAGGCGCTGACGCTGCGCCAGGGCCTGGCCCGCTCCAAGAACATGGTCACCATCCACCTCGTGCAGGCCCTGGGCCCGCAGCGCGCCCGCGCCTGGGCCGCGCGCTTCGGTGTGGACGAGGACAAGCAGCCGCTGAACCTGACCATCGCCCTGGGCACGGGCTCGGTCACGCCGCTGCAGATGGCGCAGGGCTATGCGGCGTTCGCCAATGCCGGGCAGCTGCCGACGGCCTGGCTCATCGACCGCGTGCAGGACGCCCAGGGCCAGGTGCTGTGGAAGGCCGAGCCGCCCAAGACACGCACGGCCGTCAGCGCGCGCAATGCCTTCATGACTTCGCAGCTGCTGGCGGCCGTCACGCGCGAAGGCACGGGCGCGCGCGCCAGCGCCTTGCTCGGCCGTTGGGACCTGTATGGCAAGACGGGCACGACCAACGACGCCATCGATGCCTGGTTCTGCGGCTTCCAGGCCACGCGGGCCGGCGCGGTGTGGATCGGTTACCCGCAGCCCAGGTCCCTGGGCGAGCGCGAAAGCGGCGGCGGCCTGGCCCTGCCGGTCTGGGCCGCCACCATGGCGGTCGCGCTGAAGGGCCAGCCCAACACGCAGATCGCGCCGCCGTCCGAGGGCCTGGTGCAGGAAGACGGCAACTGGTTCTATTCGGAATTCGCCGGAGACCTGGCGATCTCCCGCATCGGCATGCCGCCCCCGCCGCCGCGCGTCGAGGACGCCGCATCCGAACAGGTGACGACGGCGCCGCCGATCAACCAGTAGCGGGGCGCGGCCTCAGGCCCCCGCCGGCGGCTCCCACAGCTCGAGCTTGTTGCCGTCGGGGTCCATGACCCAGCCGAACTTGCCGAACTCCGAGTCCTGCGGTTCGCCGACGACATTGCAGCCTTCCTCGCGCAGGGCGGCAAGCAGGCCGTGCAAGTCGGCGACGCGGAAATTGATCATGAAGGCCGCGGTGCTTGGCGCGAAGTATGTCGAGTCCGCCTTGAAGGGGCACCAGTTGGTCGAGCCGGCGCCGGGCTCGCCGGCCACGGCAGGCTCGAAGGTCACGCCGCCCCAGGCTTCGACGTCCATGCCGAGGTGCTTGCGATACCACTCGCCCAGGGCCTTGGGGTCACTGGATTTGAAGAAGATGCCGCCGATGCCGGTCACGCGTTTCATGAGAGTCTCCTGAAGTCGCCTGATTTCAGCATGGGTGGCCCGGTTGCGGATGAGGGGCTTGTCCGCCTGGGCGACAGCCGGTGTGGCGTTTAACGGAAGCAACGCCGGGTAACAGCTGTCGGGCGGGCCTGGCCCTAGAGTCGAGGCCTCCATCACGACACGGCTTCCTGCCCATGCGCCATCGCCTCCTGTCCGTCGCTGCCCCGGCTGTTCTGGTCCTGCTGCTTGCCGGCTGTGCGGCGACGCGCGGCGGCCGCGAGGGGCGTGCGCCCGAACGGCGCGACGCCCACATGGCCCAGGCGCCGTCGGTGGCGGGCGTGGCGGAGGAGAGCTTTGGCAAGGCCGCCTGGTCGCGCAAGGGCGACTTCTCGCTGAGCGGCCAGCGCGTGCGCTATGAGCGCGGCGCCGACCGGCTGGCCCTGTTCGAGCCCTTGCCCGGCAATCTGCGCGCGCCGCTGAACTTCAGCTGGCAGGGGCCGGCCGGCGAAAGTGCGACGGTCTGCGAGGCCTGGGCCCAGGAGGCCAGTGCCAACGGCCGCCTGACCGACAGCAAGCCCTGGGTGCTGAGCTGCAAATGGGGCAGCGCGCCGGCTGCCATGCTGCAGATTGGTGAAGGTCAGATGCGCCGTGGCAAGCTCAGCCGCGAGGGTGCCTACCGCCGCGGCGAGCTGACGGTGGGGCTGCGTTCCGTGCACCTGCTCGAAGGCAATGCCCAGCCGCAGACGGCGGCGGTGGGCTACGAGATGCTTTATCAGGGCACGGTGGTCGGCAGCCTGGACCTGAGCGGCAGCGTGCCGCGCCTGCGCCGGCCCGACCCGGCCACGCCGCTGGGCCGCGCCGTCACCGAGGCGGCCCTGGCCCTGGCCCTGGTCTCCGAACCGAGCTGATTCCTCGCCGTCCGTCGTGCCGGCTGGCGATTCGTCGTCGCCGGCTGGAGCAGGCTTGAGCGTGTCGACAGCATGCGGGTCATTGCAACCCAACGGAGATTCCGATGTCCCACCGCCAAGCCTTCGTCCTCGGCGCCGCCCTGCTGGCCTGCCTGCCGCTGGCCGCGCAGACGCTGAACGTCCGTCCCGGCCCCGAGGTCGTCGCCGGCGACCCGCTGCATCTGGCCATCGAAGGCGCCCAACCCGGTGCCCGCCTGACGCTGCGCGCCAGCCGCATCGTCAGCAGCGACTGGGGCACGCGGCCCTTCCAGTCGCAGGCCGTCTTTGTCGCGGACGCGGCCGGCCGGGTCGATGTGGACACGCAGGCGCCGGTCGAGGGCAGCTATGCCCGCGTCGATGCGCGCGGCCTGTTCTGGTCCATGCGACCGGCCAGCGCCACGACGGCGCTGCCGACGCTGGACAAGGCGCGTGCCGACGAGGTCGTCCTGCAGCTGCTGGATGGCGACAAGCCGCTGGCCGAGCAGCGCGTGCGCCTGCTGCCCAAGGCGGCCGACGTGGTCGTCACCCAGCCGGCCGAATTTCCCGGCGCGCGCTTCGCGACCCAGGGCGGGGCGGCCAGGCGCCCGGCTCTCATCGTGCTGGGCGGCTCCGAAGGCGGCAGCAACGCCGCACGCACCTCGGCGCCGCTGCTCGCTTCCCAAGGCTATGCGGTGCTGGGCCTGCCGTATTACTCGCCGCCGGGCTGGGGGGCCAACGGCCCAACACCGCCCGAGCTGCCGGCCCTGCCCGACTCCTTCGTCGACATCGACCTGGGTCGCCTCGAGCAGGCGCGTGACTGGCTGGCCAAACAGCCCGGGGTGGACGCCAGCCGCATCGGCGTCTACGGCGTGTCCAAGGGCGCTGAGTTCGCGCTGTCGGCGGCCAGCCGCATGCCGTGGATCAAGGCCGTCGCGGCCATCGTGCCCAGCGACGTGGTCTGGGAAGGCTGGGGCAACCAGGCGCCCCAGCCCGACAAGCGCTCCGGCTTCTCCTGGAAGGGCCAGGCCTTGCCCTGGGTGCCCTACGAGGGCTTCGGCGAGGAGTTCGCCGGTGCGGCCCAGGGCAAGCCCATCGTCATCCGCCGCCCGCTGGACAAGGGCCGCGCGGCACATCCGGAGCGTGTGGAGGCCGCTCGCATCTCGGTCGAGAAGATCGCGGCGCCGGTCTTCCTGCTGGGCGGCGGCGACGACCAGGTCTGGGATTCGGCCGGCATGGCCCAGGCCATCGCCGCCAGGCGTGCGGCCTCGGGGCTGAAGACGGTGAGCCTGGTCTATCCGCACGCCGGCCATGCCATCTCCGGCCATGGCTGGGCGCCGACGACGACCTACAACGACGGCTTCATGAAGTTCGGCGGCCAGGCCGATGCGGACGCCCAGGCCCAGGGTGAGGGCTGGCCGCGGCTGCTGGCCTTCCTGCGCGAATCGCTGCGCTGATCGGGCTCAGCCGCGCCGGGCGCGCACCGCCCAAAACGCCAGGGCGGCGGCCATCACCAGCGGCAAGCTGCCCGGCAGAGGCAGCTTCTGCTGGACAAAGAAGCCGTTGAACCACATGGTGTTGACGGAGTCGGTCAGCAAGAAGTCGATGTCGGCGCTGAGGGTCTGGCCGGGTGCGAACGAGCCCAGTGCGAAGGCGGCGAGGCTGTCACCGGCGCCGATGCCGAACACGGGGTTCAGCGCGGCAAAGCTGATGTCGGTGTCACTGAGCTTGATGAAGCGGTCCTCGTTGTCGGCCTCAGCCGCGAGGTTGCCCTGGCGGAACAGGCCGGCGGCGTTGTCCCACTGCATGGCATTGGCATCGACGGGCGAGCCGTTGATCCATTGCGAGGTGGCGATGAAGAACAGCGGCCCGGTGGCGAAGGCGTTGTTGTTGGTCCAGTCCAGCGGCGTGACCCAGCGGGACGTGCCGTTGCCGAGGTTGGTGATGAAGGGCCCGCCGGTCTGATGGGTGCCGATGGAGCCGATGACCTCGTAGGGTGCGGCCAGCAGCAGGGTGGGAACGAACAGCAGGGCGGCGAGCCAGGCCCTTGCGCGAAGGAGGAGGGACGTCATGACGCTTCCTTTTCCGGGTGAGGTCGCCGACCTTGCACCTGTGCTCGTCACGGGTCAACGGGTGGCGGCGCCCGCACCACCGCTTCCAGGGGGAAAGCGGCTGCCGATTGGGGAAGTCAGCCGGCGAGTTTCAGCATCGGCGCACGGCGGCGCAACGGCTGGGCCTTGACGATGCTGGAGCTGGTCTGGGCGCAGTCGGCCAGGCGGTCCAGGGCCTGGTCGAGGTGCTCGATGGAGCGCAGGGCCAGGCGCAGCACGAAGCAGTCGTCGCCGGTGACCTTGTCGCATTCCAGCGCTTCGGGCATGGCTTCGATGCGCTGCTGCACCTGGGCCAGGGCACCCGGCATGGGTCGTACGCGCACGATGGCCTGCAGCGTGAAGCCCAGCGCCAGCGGGTCGATGTCGATGGTGAAGGCGCGGATGACGCCGCGCTCCTTCAGCCGCGCCAGCCGCTCCGAGGTGGCGGGCGGCGAGAGGCCGATGGCCTCGGCCAGTTCCTTCAGCGGGGCGCGGGCGTCGGCGGCCAGTGCGGCCAGCAGCAGGCGGTCGGTGTCGTCGATCATGATTTTGTTCAAGCGTCGAAGTGCCGTCGCTAATTCTGCCAAATCATCATTCGGCCGTCTAAAACGCATGGATCCATGGTGATGGCCTTGGAACAATGGCGCCGTCGTCATTGCAAACAAGCCCCATGTCCCCCACCACCCGTGGCGCCCTCGAGATGGGCAGCGCGATGAGCCTGCTGGGCTCCATCGGCTACTTTGTGCTGCTGTCCGGCCTGGCGCCACTGGACGTGGTGTTCTGGCGTTGCGGCTTCGGCCTGTTGACGCTGGCGCTGATCTGTACCGCATGGCGGCTGTGGCGCAGACCCAGCGCGCGGCAACTGGGACTGGCCGTGCTGGGCGGTGTCGCCATCGTGCTGAACTGGGTGCTGCTGTTCGGCGCCTATGGCCGCGCCTCGGTGGCCGTGGCGACGGCGGTCTACAACCTGCAGCCCTTCCTGCTGATGGGCCTGGGCGTGGTGTTCTTCGGCGAGCGCCTCAGCGCTGGTCGGCTGGCCTGGGTAGGCCTGGCCTTCGCGGGCATGGTGCTCATCGTGCAGGCCAAGCCGAGCGCCGGCTATGTCGACGGCGACTTCGGTATGGGCGTGGCCATGGCCCTGGCTGCGGCGGCGCTGTGGGCGGTGGCGGCCGTCATCACCAAGCGCCTGGCCGGCATGCCGGCGCCGCTGATCGCGCTGATCCAGGTCGGCGTCGGCCTGCTGATGCTGGTGCCCTTTGCCGACTTCGGCCATCTGCCGCAGACCACCCTGGGCTGGATGCCGCTGGTGGTGCTGGGCGCCGTGCACACCGGCGCGATGTATGCGCTGATGTACGCCGGCGTGCAGCGCCTGCCGACGGCCCTGCAGGGCGGGCTGTCCTTTCTCTACCCGGTCGTGGCCATCCTCGTCGACTGGCTGGCCCTGGGGCACGAATTGGCGGCGCTGCAGTGGCTGGGTGCGGCGGTCATCCTGCTCAGCGCTGCCGGCTTGTTCAAGGCTTCTCGGCTTGCGCCTTCAAATTCGCCAGCCCCGTGTCGAAATCCGGCCCGACCATCTTGTCCATGAACAGGCCCATCCAGCGGTAGAAGGGGTTGGGGCCCATGTCGCCATCCATGGACCACGTCACCTGCGTCGCGCCGCCGTTGGCGTCGAGGCGGAAGTCGCCGGTCGAGGTGGAGTTGAAGTCGGGGAAGAAGAGCTCGTAGGCCAGGCGCTTGGGCGCCTCGGCCGTCGTGAAGGTCATGCGGCCGTCGCCCTGGCTCTTGCTCTTCCACGCCCAGACGGCACCGGGGCCCGAGGCGGGGCCGCTGTATTCGATGGCCATGGCCGGGTCGCGCTGGTTCCAGGCGCTCCACTGCTTCCAGCCGCGCGGGTCGGCGATGAGGGCATAGATCTTGTCCGGCGCCGCGTTGACGGTCAGCGTGCGCGTGACCGTGTACCTGGGCGAGATCAGCATGCCGCCGATGCACAGGACGAGCAGCAGGGCGACGATGGCGATCAGCAGGACCTTGAGCACTTTCATCGGGAGCCTCCTCGGGTGTTGAGGTGGCGCACTGTGGGCGCCTCGCGCTGGCTACACAATCCGCACAACTCCCTCCCGCATGCATATGAAGATCGATGCCGAACTCGCCTCCGTCTACGCCGAACAAGGCTATCTCGTCATCCCCGGCTTCAAGTCCGCCGCCGACATCGCCGCGCTGCGCCAGCGCGCCCTGGACCTCGTCGACGCCTTCGACCCGGGCGAGCAGCGCCCCGTCTTCACGACCGAGGAGCAGCAGCGCCACGTCGACGACTACTTCATCGACAGCGGCGACCAGATGCGCTGCTTCTTCGAGGAGGAGGCCTTTGACGCCAACGGCCGCCTGCGCGTGCCCAAGGAACTGGCCATCAACAAGATCGGGCACGCCATGCACGACCTCGACCCGGTCTTCAGCGCCTTCTCCAAGGGCGAGGCCCTGCGCGGCGTGGCGGCCGAGCTGGGACTGGCCAAGCCCCAGGTCTGGCAGAGCATGTTCATCTTCAAGCAACCGGGCATTGGCGGCGAGGTGCGCTGGCACCAGGACGCCAGCTTCTTCGAGAGCGATCCCATCACCGTGACGACCTTCTGGTTCGCGCTGGAAGACGCCACGCTGAAGAACGGCTGCCTGTGGACGGAGCCGGGCGGCCACAAGGGCCAGCGCGGCGTGTTGCGCGAGCGCTTTGTGCGCGAGGGCCGCAAGGCCTGGATGGAACAGGTCGACGCCACGCCCTGGCCGGCGGCCGACTCCAGGCAGGCGATTCCGCTCGAGGTCGAGGCCGGCTCCCTCGTCGTCTTCCACGGCCTGCTGCCGCATTACTCGGCCGCCAACCGCTCCGACAGGTCGCGTCACGCCTACACCCTGCACGTGACCGACGGCGCCAGCCGCTACTCGCCGCGCAACTGGTTGCAGCGTGACGAGAAGTTGCCCGTGGGCGGCTTCTAGGGTCGTTTGCTCACGGCGCTAACAAGCGCTCACATCCCACGCCCTTTGTCCTACAAGGCTATGGACACTGCACCGGCAAGGCTCAGGGCCGGGTCACCTCAAAGTTGTCTCCACCGCAAACGTCGAACAGACGATCTGGAGGCAGATATGAAATTCCCGAAATCGATGCACGCCGAGGGTTGGGCCAGCCACCTGGAAGAGACCCAGCCCGAGCATCTGCCTGATGCCCTGAAGTCCACCGGCCGAGCCCGCCCTGCCGTGGGCCCCGCCCGATTCAAGCCCACCGGCGCAGGCGCCAAGATTGATATCAACGCGCCGCTGAATGCTGCGGCCGCGCCTGCAACGCCGCGCGTCGACCCGGTCTTCGTGCGTCCGCAGCCGACAACGTCCACGGCGCCGTCCGCGGCCGCCATCCAGCGTGACCGTCAGATCAGCTGGATGATCCCGGCCGGTGCCGGCGCCGCCATCATTGCCGCGGTCGCGATCTGGGCGATGAACCGCCCGAGCGAAGCGCCGGTGACGCCGCCCGCCCTGGTGGTCGGCAGTGCCGATCAGCAGCCGACCCAGGTGGCCGACGCCACCCCGGCGCCCGAGGCCCCCGCCGCTTCCCAGGCACTGGACAGCACGCCCGCTCCCGCGACCACCGTGGCTGCCGCCTCGCCGGAGCCCGCCGAGCCGGCTCCGGCCAAGCTGGGCCCGCCTGTGACGACCAGCCGCCCGGCCGTGGAGCCGCGCGTGGTGGCCCAGGCCCCGACGCCTTCGCCGCGCCCTGAGATGGTCCAGCGCTCGGCGCCTTCCACGCCCGCGCCGGTCGTCGTCGCGACGCTGCCGCCGCCCACGACGGTTGCCGCTGCGCCGGTGGATGCCCAGCCCCTGAGCGTTTCGCCTGGCAACGCCCCAATCGTGATGCCGCCGACCTCGGCCGGCCCGGCGATGGCGCCCCAGCAACCCGCCCCGCAGCCTGTCGTGACGCCGCCGGCCGCCATCCCGCCTGTGGCCTCCACGACGCCTGACACTGCCGCCAGCTCGGCCGCCACGGGCACGCCGCCCCTGGCCCAGGCCACGCCGCAGGCACCGGTTCAGCCGGTCGTGGAAGACAGCGGCATCACGGTCAAGGTGCGACAGGCGCTGGCCGCTGACACGACGCTGGCTGCCGTGCCGATCGCCGTCAGCACCGACCATGGCGTCGTCAAGCTCGAAGGCCAGGCGCCCGATGCGCCGACCCGCGAGCGTGCAACGGTCGTCGCGTCCTCCGCGAATGGCGTGAAGGCTGTTGACAATCGCCTGACCCTGCCGCCCCCGACGGTGGTCAGCCAGGCCCCCAGCGTGCAGCAGCAATAAGCTCCGCACGGTCATGAAAAAGGCGCCCCTCGGGGCGCCTTTTTCTTTGCGCGATGCGCTTCAGTGACAGTGCTGGCTACGGGCCGGCGCCAGTTCCGCGCCGATCAGCGCTTCCTCGGTCACCTCGCGGGCGGCCTCGAGCTGCAGGCAGAGTTCGGTGATGCCGTCGTCGCGGCCGCCGACCACTTCGGGCAGGGGCGCGGCAGCGATGTCGGTGGGCAGGTCGGCCAGGGCACCGATGAGCTGGAACAGCAGTTCCAGGCTGGCTTCGCCGTCCTGGGGCAGGTCACGCGCGGCGCCGAGGCTGCGGGCCAGATACCAGCAGGCCTCGGCGGCGTTGTCGCAGGCCTGGGCCTTCAGCTCCAGGGCGCGGTTGCGCGCATCGGCTTCACTTTGAGCCTGGGCGATCTCGTACGCACCGAGATCGGCCGGGACGGCATCGTCAAGCGAGAGCGCGGCAAAGTCGAGTTCGTGGGCCATGAGGTACAGCGGCGGTCTTGAGTCGGAGCCATCGTAACGGCGGGCCGGGTCAGGAGGTGTCCCCCGATTCCCGGCGTCGTGACGCAATCGCCGGAACTAAGTCACAGGATGACTTCTATTCAACGCTTCTTGGTCGGGCGGGTCCAGCCAGCAATTGAAACCTGTTTGCCACGCGCGACAGCGAGGTCACCGGGTGCAACATCCTTGGTGATGGTGGAGCCGCCGCCGATGGTGGCGCCGTTGCCCAGGGTCACGGGCGCCACGATGACGCAGTTGGAACCGACGTGCACGTCGTCGCCGATGGTGGTGCGGTGCTTGTTGGCGCCGTCGTAATTGGCGGTGATGGCGCCGGCGCCGTAGTTGACGCGCTCGCCGATGGTGGCATCGCCCAGATAGGCCAGATGGTTGGCTTTGGCGCCCTTGGCCAGCGTGGAGTTCTTGACCTCGACGAAGTTGCCGATGTGGACCTCCGCGCCCAGTTGCGCACCGGGGCGCAGGCGGGCGAAGGGGCCGATCAGCGCGCCTTCGCCGACGCTGGCGCCGGCGGCTTCGCCGTCGATGTGGGTGAATTCGTGAATGCGGGCGCCGGCAGCGATCCTGACGTTGCGGATCACGCAGTTCGCGCCGACGCGCACGCCGTCGCCCAGAGACACGTCGCCCTCGAAGACGCAGTTGACGTCGATCTCGACGTCCTGGCCGTGGGTCAGCTTGCCACGCAGGTCGAAGCGGGCCGGGTCGGCCAGGCGCACGCCGGCGCGCATCAGGTCGGTCGCCTGGCGGAGCTGGAAGGCCCGCTCGAGCTGGGACAGCTGCACGGGGTCGTTGACGCCCAGCACCTCGATCTCGTTGTGGGCCTTGATGCCCAGCACCGGCAGGCCCTCGGCGACGGCCATGGCGACGATGTCGGTCAGGTAGTACTCGCCCTGGGCGTTGTTGTTGTTCAGGGCGCCGACCCAGCGCTTCAGCGCGCCGGTGGGCGCGGCCATCATGCCGCTGTAGCCCTCGTGGATGAGGCGCTGCTCGGGTGTCGCGTCCTTGTGCTCGACGATGGCCAGCACGCCGCCGTCATCCGGGTCGCGGATGATGCGGCCATAGCCCGTCGGGTCGGCGAGGTCCACCGTCAGCAGCACCAGGGCGTGGCCGGCGCAGGCGTCGATGAGGGCCTTGGCGGTGCTGGTCTCGATCAGCGGCACGTCGCCATTGAGGATCAGCGTCGTGCCTTCGCCCACCAAGGCCGGCACGACCTGCTGGATGGCGTGGCCGGTGCCGAGTTGGGGCATCTGGCGCACGAAGGACACGCCGTGGGTGGCGGCCTCGACCTGGTCGGCGCCATGGCCGGTGATGACGATGCGGGCGTCGGCGGCCAGGCTTTCGCAGCTGCCCAGCACATGGGCCAGCAGGGAGCGGCCGGCGAGCTTGTGCAGCACCTTGGGCGTTGCCGACTTCATGCGGGTCCCTTTGCCCGCGGCCATGATCACGATATTGAGGGCCATGCCTGCCTTGCGACTGCGTTTTGACGAAGTCGCGATTATGGGCAGGCTATGGGGACGCTCGGGCGCGTCCGGCGTCGTGCATTACCCAGGCGACCACCGCGGAACCGGCTTTGCCGGGCCGCTGGTGGTGCCCCCTTGAGGGGCCGGCGAAGCCGGTAGGGGGTGGGCTATCTCGTTGCTTGAACGGACACCCGGTGCGACTTGGGCTCGACCTTGGGGAACTCGGCCAAGGCAGCGTCGAACAGCGTGCTGATGGTCGATTCGCCGCCCGCCGTGAAGCCCTCGTTGCTGGCGTGGGTCTCGAACAGGGCTTCGCCGCTGGCGCGGTCACGCACCAGCACCGCCACGGCGCGGTCGTAGCGGCGGTCGAAGAAGGGGTCGTGGCGCCAGCCGAAGCCGCCCCAGCCCGGCGCGTAGCCATAGCGTGGTGAGATCAGGCGGCCGCGCCAGCGCCACCACAGCGGGTCGTCCCAGGGCACGGGGTCGTAGGCGGTGATGCGGGCGCCCAGCGTCACGAGGACGTCGGCGCTCTTGGCGTCAGCCGCGGGCTTGAAGCCAGCCTTCTCCAGGGCCGCCTTGGCGGCGTTCTCGAGCGTCTCCTGCCGTTTGGCGGCTTCCTCGCTTTGCTGTTGCGAGGGCAGGCGGTCGAAGGCGTAGCTGCCGGGCCTGCGGTCGGCCGGCCAGCTGCCATAACTGGAGACGTCAGCGGAGACGGTGTAGGGACCCGCGCAACCGGTGATGGCGACGACGGAAGCGGCAGCGAGAGCGGACAGGATCAGGCGGCGGTTCATGGAACACCTCCATCTTGGCGATGGAGGCATTCTGGCCCCGCCAGATTTCCCGGATGTAAATCAGCGTTGCAGCGTGATCACCGACGCGGCCGGCGACGGCGTCGCGCAAGATTCATCGTCGTCGAAGGCGATGTCGCCGTCGGGCTCGGCCCGGCCGGTGGCGCGCATGGTCTCGAAGGGGAAGAGCTTCTTGTCCATCATGTGCGAGGGCACGATGTTGCCCATGGCCGTAAAGATGTTGTCGATGCGGCCCGGGTAGCGCTTTTCCCACTCGTTGATCATGGCCTTGACCTGCACGCGCTGCAGGTTCTCCTGGCTGCCGCAGAGGTTGCACGGGATGATGGGGAACTCGCGGTGCTCGGCCCAGCGCACCAGGTCGGGTTCCTTCACATAGGCCAGCGGGCGGATGACGACGTTCTTGCCGTCGTCGCTGACCAGCTTGGGCGGCATGCCCTTCATGCGGCTGCCGAAGAACATGTTCAGGAACAGCGTCGTGACCATGTCGTCGCGGTGGTGGCCCAGCGCGATCTTGGTGGCGCCCAGTTCGCCGGCCACGCGGTAGAGGATGCCGCGGCGCAGCCGCGAGCACAGGCTGCAGGTCGTCTTGCCCTCGGGGATGAGCTTCTTGACGATGGAGTAGGTGTCCTGGTTCTCGATGTGGAAGTCCACGCCGCGCGAACGCAGATAGTTGGGCAGCACCTCCTCGGGGAAGCCGGGCTGCTTCTGGTCGAGGTTGACGGCGACCAGGCTGAACTTGATGGGCGCGCGCTGCTGCAGGTTCAGCAGGATGTCCAGCATGGCGTAGCTGTCCTTGCCGCCCGACAGGCAGACCATGACCTTGTCGCCGTCTTCGATCATGTTGAAGTCGGTGATGGCCTGGCCGACCTGGCGGTGCAGGCGCTTGGACAGCTTGTTGATCTCGTGCGCGGCCTTCTTCTCAGCGGCGGCTTGGTCAAGGTCGACAACTTCAGACATCGTGTTCACCAGATTCCAGTTTCGGAGCTGACTGCGACTTCGCAGTCCGGAAAGATTTCAAGCTTGGTCAGCTTGACGCGCACGCCGACGACGCCGGCGAGGCTCATCAAGCGGTTGCTGAGCTTGCCCACCAGGGCTTCGACGAGATCGGTGTGCTCGGTGGTGCACTCGTCGATGATGGCCGCGCGGATGCGGCGGTAGTCCAGCACGCGGCCGATGTCGGCGTCGCGCGCGACGATGGGCAGGGCGCCGAGATTGACTTCGGCATCCACCTGGATGGGCTGGGGCCCGGTGCGCTCGAAGTCGAGGATGCCCAGGTTGGCCTTGAAGCGCAGCCCTTGCAGATGGATGACCTGGCGGTTGTTGAAGCGCTGCGGCGCGGCGGCGGGACCTTCCGGGCGCAGGGCCTGCTCGATGAGCTTGGCGGCCTGCACGCCGTCGGCCAGGGCCGTCTGCACGCAGGGATGCCAGCGGGCGCTGGCGTCGCCGGCGACAAAAGCGTGCGGGCGGTCGTGCTCGCTGAGCAGAACGAAGGCCGAGGGCTCGGGCTCGAAGCCGAGCAGGGCGGCAATGAAGTCGAAGCGTTCGTCGCCGACGGTGACGCCCGTGTCATCAGGGCGCAGCCCGTCCGGCAACGGCGTGGCCAGGCGCAGCTGGATGCGCGGATGGGCCTCGACGCGTGTGATGAGATGGACTTGCGCGCGCCAGCTGCCGCGGGCCCAGAGCGTCACGTCGAAGCCGCGGTCGGCCAGGAACAGCGCGTTCTCGGCCGCGTTGTCGCCCGCGCCCAAGACCAACACGCGCCCGGCGGGCAGCGACTCGCGGCGGGCGGTCAGCGCTGTGGCGTCCAGCACGCGCGGGTGGGGCACGGCGAAGTAGCGGGCCGGCTTCAGCAGCCGCAGGCCGGTGGCGACCAGCAGTGCACGCGACTGCACGTGCTCGCCGCTGGCCAACTGCAGGGTCCAGGCGCCGGCGGCGTGGCGGGCCGACTCGGCCGTGCTGGCCAGGCGCAGTGCGATACCGGGTGTGGATTCGACCTGTCGTGCGTAGCTCAGTGCCAGTTCGGCAAGAGCAGCCGCGGGCTGGCCCAGCACCCAGTCCTGGCGGAACTCCAGGCCGCGCAGCGCGGCGCAGAGATGGGGTTCGCGCTCGACCAGCAGCGTCGACATGCCCAGCTGCGCCAGCCACGACGCGGCGCTGCAGCCCGCGGGGCCGCCGCCGAGGATGGCAACGTCGATGGAGGTGGGGTCGGGCATGGGGTGACCGGGCAAAGCGCCGGATTATCCCAGCCGGGGCTATTTCCTGCTCAGCCGCTTCCAGAGGCGCCACCCCAGCAGCGCGGCAAGGATCACGCCATAGACCGCCGGCTCGGCGAAATTGTGCTTGCCGGCGCGCATCCAGATGAAGTGCATCAGCGCGATGACGGAGATCACATAGATGGTCTTGTGCAGGGCCTGCCAGTGCTTGGCACCCAGGGCCTTGATGGCCTTGTTGAAGCTGGTGGCGGCCAGCGGGACCATCAGCGCCCAGGCCGTGAAACCCATCAGGATGAAGGGTCGCTTGGCGATGTCGGCGGCGATGACGGCGAGGTCCAGGCCCTGGTCCAGCCAGCCATAGGCCAGCAGGTGCAGTGACGCATAGAAAAAGGTGAACACGCCCAGCATGCGGCGGAATCTTGCGAGCGCCGCCAGCCCCGTCAGCTCGCGCAGCGGCGTGATGGCGAGCGTCAGCCACAGGCCGCGCAGCGTCCAGTCGCCCAGGCGGCGGATCAAGGCCTCGGCCGGGTTGGCGCCGAGCTGGTTGGCGATGGCGCCGTACACCAGCCAGGCCAGCGGGCCCAGGCAAAGCAGGAACAGCATCACCTTCGCCGCCGGGTGCAGCAGCGCGCGCGTCAACGCCGCCTTCATCAGAAGTTGCGCTTCAGGTCCATGCCCGCGTAGAGCTGTCCGACCTGGGCCTCATAGCCGTTGAACATCAGCGTCGGCCGCTTCTTGGCGAACAGGCCGTCTTCGCCGATGCGGCGTTCGGTGGCCTGGCTCCAGCGCGGGTGGGGCACATTGGGGTTCACATTGGAATAGAAGCCGTATTCCTGCTGGGCCGCCTTGGTCCAGCTGGACATGGGTTCCTTCTCGACGAAGCGGATCTTGACGATGCTCTTGGCCGACTTGAAGCCGTACTTCCAGGGCGTGACCAGGCGCAGCGGCGCGCCGTTCTGGTTGGGCAGCACCTCGCCATACATGCCGAAGGCCAGCAGAGCCAGCGGGTGCATGGCCTCGTCGATGCGCAGGCCTTCGACATAGGGCCAGTCCAGCACGCCCGAGCGCACGCCGGGCATCTGGGCCTTGTCGGCCAGGCTGGTGAACTCGACGTATTTGGCCTTGGACGTGGGCTGGGCCTGCTTGAGCAGTTCGCCCAGCGAATAGCCCTCCCAGGGGATGACCATGCTCCAGCCCTCGACGCAGCGCAGGCGGTAGACGCGCTCCTCCATGGCGCTGAGCTTGAGCAGGGCGTCCAGGTCGTAGTGGCCGGGCTTGGCGCATTCGCCTTCGATGCTGACCGTCCAGGGCCGGGGCTTCAACGTGTGGGCGTGAGCGGCCGGGTCGGACTTGTCGGTGCCGAACTCGTAGAAGTTGTTGTAAGAGGTGGCGTCGGCGTAGCTGGTGATCTTGTCCATGACCAGGGCGCCAGGCACGGCCGAGCGGGCGCCGGGCAGCTTGGGCAGCTTGCCGCCGCCGGGTGCTGCCTGGGACAGGGCCAGCGGCGACGCGACCGCGAGGCCCAGGCCGGCCAGGGCCGCGCGGCGGTTCAGGTAGACGCTGCGCGGCGTGATCTCGCTGGACAGGGGCTGGTGGGCGGCGGGGGTCTTGATCAGCATGGCGTGTGCGATTGATGGGTCTGGCGTCGTGGTCGGCCAGGGAGAGTCGAAACTTACACCGACAGGCGCCGGCCTGTACAAGGTCCTGTGTAAACCCGGTCTCCGCCTACCTTGACGGCCACAGCCTCGCCGCCGAGCATGCCGCCATGCCTGCCTCCCTGTTGACTTCCGCGCCCCTGCACTGGCGCGACACCAAGCGCTACGCCTGGCTGCTGTCGGCGCTGTTCCCGGGGCTGGCCTGGCTGAACGTCTGGCGGGCGGATCGCAGCGGCGAAGCGTTCTGGCTGTGGCTGCTGCCGGGCGTGATGTACACGCTGATTCCGCTGCTGGATACCCTGTTGGGCGAGGACCGCAGCAACCCGCCCGAGGTCCAGGTGCCGGCCCTCGAGGCCGACCGTTGGTATCTCGCCGTGCTGCTGCTCTTCGTGCCGCTGCAGTTCGGGCTGACGCTGCACGGCGCCTGGCTGGCGGTGCATGGCGGCCTGGGCTGGGTGGGCCTCGCGGGCCTGGTGCTGACGGTAGGCGGCATCAATGGCGTGGCCATCAACACGGCGCATGAACTCGGCCACAAGCACGCCGCCTGGGAGCGCTGGTTGTCGCGCCTGGTGCTGGCGCCGGTCGCGTACGGCCACTTCTTTGTCGAGCACAACCGCGGCCACCACCGCCGCGTCGCCACGCCCGAGGACCCGGCCAGCGCCCGCCTGGGCGAGAGCTTCTGGGCCTTCCTGCCGCGCACCATGTGGGGCAGCCTGCGCTCGGCCTGGCAGCTCGAACGCGAACGCCTGGCCGGCCGCGGGCACGGTGCCTGGCATTGGCGCAACCAGTGCCTGCAGGCCTGGGCGATGACCGTCGTGCTCTATGCCGGCCTGGTCACCTGGCTGGGCTGGGCGGTGCTGCCCTTCCTGCTCGTGCAGGCCTTCTACGGCGCGCAACTGCTGGAGGTGGTGAACTACATCGAGCACTACGGCCTGCTGCGGCAGCGCGGTCCCGACGGGCGCTACGAGCGCTGCGCGCCCGAGCACTCATGGAACAGCAACCACCGCATGTCCAACCTGTTCCTGTACCACCTGCAACGCCACAGCGACCACCACGCCCACCCGGCGCGCCGCTACCAGGCGCTGCGGCATTTCGAGCAGGCGCCGCAACTGCCCAGCGGCTATGCCGGCCTGCTGCTGGTGGCCTATGTGCCGCCGCTGTGGTTCCGGCTGATGGACCACAGGGTGATGGCTCATTGCGGCGGGGAGCTGGGGCGGGCGAATGTGCAGGCGCGCACGCGCGAGAGATACGAAAAGTCGTGGAGGGGCCGCTGCCCGCGTTGATTGCGAGACAGCCGCCATCGCAGTTGTGACGGCCGCCGCCTAGGGAAGGCCGACGCCGCAGAAGACGATCAGCTGATCGATCGCCACGGCAAGCTCCGCCTGGAAATAGCCCACCGAGAAGCCGGCGAAGGTCACGGCGGCAGCCAGCAGCGCTTGCCCTGCTGCAGCGGGATGCCGAGGCTGGCGGTGGGCCGGAAGGCCGGCCTCTGCCGCTGGAGCAGAATCCGCTCGGTCAGGCGGCGGCCGGTGCAAGCTCATGCTCCACGGAACGGTCACGGATCGGAAGGTTCAGTGCGATGGAGGCCACACCCAACGAGATCGCGATGAACCACATCAGCTCATAGGAACGGGTGGCGTCGTAGATCAGCCCGCCCAGCCAGGCTCCGAGGAAGCCGCCGAGCTGGTGGCCGAGGAAGACCAGCCCGAACAGGGTGCCGATATAGCGCACACCGAAAATCTGCGCCACGACGCCGCTGGTCAGCGGCACCGTTCCCAGCCACGTGGCACCCATCACCGCGGCGAACATGTAGAGCGACGCATCGCTCAGTGGCAGCGCCAGGAACAGCAGCATGGCCGCCGTCCTCACGGTGTAGAGGCCCGAGAGGAGGAATTTGCGGCGGTACAGGTCGCCCAGCCTGCCGCATGCATAAGTGCCTACAACGTTGGCGAGCGCAATGATGGCGATGGCATTCACGCCCGCCGACGGCGTCATGCCGGCGTCGCGGAGATAGGCTGGCAGGTGAGCGCCGAGGAATGCCAGTTGGAAACCGCAGCTGACGAAGCCGAGGTTCAGCAGCCAGAAGCCGCTGTGGCCGAAGGCGGCGCGGATCACCCGTCCCGCGGAGGCATCCGGTTGCGGGGCGGCGGCGGGCGCCGCGGACGAGTTCCGGCCGCGGTCGTTCAAGGCCCACGCGGTGGCGGACGACAGCAGGAAGACCAGAGCCAGCGCCTGGAGCGTCCGCGACCAGCCGAGCGTGTCGATGCCGAGCTGGCTCAAGGGCACCAGCACGAACTGGATCAGCCCTCCCACGCCGCCGGCCAGGCCCTGCGCGGTGCCGCGGGCTTCGGCAGGCACCCGGCGTGACAGCGCGCCATAGACGACGGCAAAGGTGGTCGCCGTGAGGCCCAGGCCGATCACCAGCCCTGCCCCCAGCGTCAGATACAGCGTCGTGGGCGCCACCGATTCCATCATCAGGCCGGCGGCGTACAGCACGCAGCCGGCCGCGATGACCCGCGCCGTGCCGAACCGGTCGGCCAGATAACCGGTCAAGGGTTGGGCGAACCCCCAGACCAGGACCTGGAAACCGAGCGCAAATGAAAATGCGGATCGTCCCCACCCGTGCTCGCTGAGCAGCGGCAGCATGAACAGGCCCTGCACGTGGCGGATGCCCATGGACAGGCCCAGCACCACGCCTGCACAAAGGATGAGCGGCATGGCCAGGCCGCCGGGACTCGAGGGCTGCACAGGCGCGGCGCTCATGCGCAGTCCCTGAGGTCGACGGTCCAGGACCGTTGGTGGGCCGCGTCGCGGGCAGGCTGGGTCAGCGGGCGGGATGGCATGGCTGTCGATCATTGGAGGCGATGGCCCATGATCGGCAAACCAGGCCGGTGTGGCCTGAAGAATGGCCCCGCGCCGTTCGGTCGCGTTCAGCTGTCGCCGACCCACCCGTCGAGTTCATCGGACTGCTCACGCAGCCAGGCGACGAAGGCGCGCACGGGCGGTCGATCCGCGCGGGCGCGCCAGAGCACGGCGTGATAAGCCTTGGCAGGCACGGAGTGGTCCGTCAAACGGCGCAGCGCGCCGCCGGCCAGCTTGCCCGCCAGCACGCGTTCAGGCGCGATGACGACGCCGATGCCCTGGCACGCTGCCTCGATGGCCAGATGGAGATCGTTGCAAGTCAGCCTGGGTGACACGTCCGCCAGGCTCGGATCGATGGCGCCCAGCCAGGTCCGCCAGCTCGACACCGGATGGTCGATGAGCGGAAGGCGCCTGGCCAACTCGGCCGCCGACATGCCGTCGGCGTTCTGTGCCAGGTCGGGGTGGGCGGCGGCGATGAAGCGATCCGACCACAGGGGCACGACCTCCATCTCATCGTCCAGCACACCGCCGTAACGCAGGCCGACGTCGACGCCCCCACCTTTGACCGCTTCGAATCGGTCCGTCGACGTGATGATGAGATCGATCCTGGGATGACGCCGCGTGAAGAGATGCAGGCGGGGCGCCAGCCACAGCCGCGACAGGGCCTGGGATGCCGTGACGCGCAGTTGGGCTCGCCCGACCGGGAAGCGCTCATGCAGGCCATCTCGCAATCGGTGCGAGAACGCCTGCACTGCGTGGAAGTAGCGTTCACCGGCATCGGTGAGCTCCACGGCCGGCGACAGGCTGCGCACCAGCTTCAGACCCAGCCTGTCCTCCAGTGTCGCGATGGACTGCCCGAGCGCCGCGCCGGAAAGCCGCAATTCTCCCGCGGCCTTGGCTAGACTGAGGTGGCGGGCCGCGGCCTCGAAGGCCTGCAGGCAGTGCAGCGGCGGCGTGCCGGCGTAGCTCATGTCCCCTGAATCGCTGCTGTGTCGGCCGCTCGGCATGCCGGCGATATTAGCCACGTATCCCATGCACAGTGAACGTCTGCCACCGCAGGTGGTTCCGGATATTCCCATTCACGAACTGCTGGCCCTTGAGGCCGTGTCCCGCCTTGGGTCCGTGCAAGCCGCAGCCGAGGCGCTGCACGTCACGGCTTCCGGTGTCAGCCACCGCATCGCCAGCTTGGAGCGGCGCATCGGCCGCCCGCTGCTGCGGCGCCAGGGGCGCGGCGTGGTGCTCACCGAAGTCGCAGACCTCTATGTCGCAACGGTCCGGCCCGGCCTGGCGGCGTTGTCGGCGGCGACCGACGCGTTGCTTGAGCGCGAGCACGGCGTCATCCGCATCGCAACCGCTGCGGCGGTCGGCGCATCCTGGCTGCTGCCTTGCATTCATCGCTATGTGCAGCGCCAACCCCAGGCGCGTTTCGAACTGCTGACGGTCGCCACGCCCGACGAGCTGACGTCGGACCGATGGGACATCCTGATCCACTATGGAAGCGCGCCGCGCCGGGGTGCCTTGCGCCATGTGCTGTTCGCGGAAAGCTTGATCCAGGTGCGTTCTGCGCAGGACCGCGAAGCGGTGGCTGATGGCACCTCCCTGCGCCTGGCACAGTTGCCGATACCGCAACCCGCCGGGCGCCGCTCCGGCGACGCGCCCACTCATGCCCAACTCGTCTTCGACGATGCGCTGGCCATGCTGGAAGCCGTCGCGGCGGGCGCTGGCGTCGCCTGGTCGACCGAGACCGCGGCGCGGGGCCATCTCGCAAGCGCGCGCGTCGTGCGCACCGGCGCGCCGAGCCAACCGGGCAGCCGGTATGTGATCGACCTGTCGGAAGCGGGGCAGCTCAAGCCAATCGCCGCAGCCTGCTACCACTGGCTGGTCCAGCAGGCGACGGCAAGCCCAGGCACCGTCTCGCAGCGGCGAGCGCCGGCGTGAGCAACGCCGTGTTCCGCCCCACCTGTTTTCATGCCACGCGATTCGAGAATCGCCCACCATCCGTTCCTGCCGGCACATGAGCCTGCTTTTTCGGAGGAGCGCAACTTGACTTCGCAGAGTCGCTTGTCACCCGTCGCCGTGATGGCCGCAGAGGTCACCCCTCGCACCCAGGCGTCGAACTACCCCCAACCCTATGCCGCGCAGATGGCCGGCAGGGTCAAGCGCCAGCTTGGGGACCTGTTCGGGCTGAGCAACTTCGGTGTGAATCTGACCCGTCTGGCGCCTGGTGCCGCATCTTCCCTTCGGCATGCGCACGATCGCCAGGACGAGTTCGTCTACATCCTGTCCGGCTGCCCCACGCTGCACACCGACGCCGGCCTCGCGCCGCTGGCCCCGGGCATGTGTGCCGGCTTCAAGGCGGGCTCGGGAGACGGGCATCGGCTGCTGAACGAGACCGCGCAGGAGGTGGTCTACCTGGAGATCGGCGATCGTTCGCCGGGCGACGCGGCCTTCTATCCGGACGATGACATCGCGGCGAGGCGGGTCGGCGACAACTGGGTGTTCGCGCGCAAGGACGGCTCAGCCTTCGCGGCGGAGCCGCCTGCAGCCGCAGCCCCATGAAGATGGACCGTACGCGCATGCGCTCGGACAGCGCGTGATAGGGCGGGATGGTGTGGAACCCCAGACGGCTGTACAGCCCTGAGCTGCGCCCTCACCGGAAATCCCGACTCTCCGTCGGCAGCCTTCCCAGCAGCGGGTTGAGATTGGTGAACCCCTGCGCCAGCAGATGCCGCACATCGCCGTCGCCGCGCTGCCAGACACCTTCCACGGCCAGCAGGCGGGCGCCGAGGATGGTGCCGCGGTGCTCTTCGTAGACCTTGGGCCAGACGATGACCTGCACATTGCCGGTCTCGTCTTCCAGCGTGACGAACAAGGTGCCCTTGGCCGTCTGCGGCTTCTGGCGGCCGGTGACGATGCCGCAGGCCTTGGCGCGACGGCCGCTCTTGACGCCGTCGAGCTGCTGGGCGCTCAGCAGGCCCTCCTTCGCCAGACGCGGGCGCAGCAGGGCCAGCGGGTGGCGACGCAGCGTGAGTCCGGTGGCGGCGTAGTCCCACAGCACCTCCTCGCCTTCGGCAGCGGCGGGCAGGGCGAGGTCGTCCTCGGGCAGCAGGCTGCCCTGCAGCAGTTCGGGCATGGCGTGCAGGGCCGAGGCCTGCCAGACCTGCTGGCGGCGGTGGCCGGCGAGTGAGGTCAGCGCATCGGCAGCAGCGAGCTGCTGCATGTCCTGTTGGGTGAGGCGGGCGCGGAAAGCGAGATCCTGCGGGTGCGCGAATTCGCCGTCGCGAGCGCGGGCCTGCTCGATGCGGTCCGCCGCCTCGTTGCCCAGGCCGCTGACCAGGCGCAGGCCGAGGCGTACCGCCGGCTGGTGCTCGCCGTCGCGGGGTTCGAGCATGCTGTCCTTGTGGCTGTGGTGGACGTCGATGGACCGCACTTCGACCTTGTGACGGCGCGCGTCCTGCACCAGCTGGCTGGGTGTGTAGAAGCCCAGGGGCTGGGAGTTCAACAGCGCACACAGGAAGGCCGCGGGCTCGTGGCATTTGAGCCAGGAGCTGACGTAGGTCAGCAGGGCAAAGCTGGCGGCGTGGGACTCCGGAAAGCCGTAGGAGGAGAAGCCCTTGATCTGGCGAAAGATGCTTTCGGCGAAGGCGTCCTCGTAGCCGTTCCTGCGCATGCCGCTGACGACCTTGTCGTAGTACTTGTCGAGCACGCCGGGGCGCTTCCAGGCGGCCATGGCGCGGCGCAGCTGGTCGGCCTCACCAGCCGAGAAGCCGGCCGCGATCATGGCAATCTGCATGACCTGCTCCTGGAAGATGGGAACGCCGCGGGTGCGCCACAGGGCGGCCTTCAGTTCCTCGCTGGGGTAGGGCACTTCGTCCGGCGGCAGAGCGCGGTTCTTCAGATAGGGATGCACCATGCCGCCCTCGATGGGGCCGGGGCGCACGATGGCGACTTCGATGACGAGGTCGTAGTAGTCGCGCGGCCTCAGGCGCGGCAGCATGGACATCTGCGCGCGGCTCTCGATCTGGAAGACGCCGATGGTGTCGGCTGCGCAGATCATGTCGTAGGTTGCCGTGCAGCCCTGGGGGATGGTGGCCAGCTCATAGGTCTGGCCGCGCAGCGGCTGCAGCAGGTCGAAGCAGCGCTTGATGGCCGACAACATGCCGAGAGCCAGCACGTCGACCTTCATCATCTTCAGCTCGTCGATGTCGTCCTTGTCCCATTCGATGACGCTGCGGTTCTCCATCGTCGCGTTCTCGATGGGCACCAGGCGCTCCAGCGGGCCCTCGGTCAGCACAAAGCCGCCAACGTGCTGGGAGAGATGGCGCGGCAGGCCGTTGAGCTGGCGGCCCAGCGTGATGAGCTGCAGCAGGCGCGGGTCGTCCTCGGGCAGGCCGAGTTTCTGCAGCAGTTCGACGCGGTGCTCCTCGGGCAGCACCTGGGTGGACCAGCCGCTGTGGTCCTGGCTCATCACATCGAGTTGTTCCTCGGTGAAGCCCAACGCCTTGCCGACGTCGCGGATGGCGCTCTTGGGCCGATAGCAGATGACGACGGCGGTCAGCGCGGCGCGGTCGCGGCCGTATTTCGAGTACAGGTATTGGATGACCTGCTCGCGGCGCTCATGCTCGAAGTCGACGTCGATGTCCGGCGGTTCGTTGCGTTCCCGACTGATGAAGCGCTCGAACAGCAGTGTGCTTTGCGCCGGGTCGACCGAGGTGATCTCGAGGCAGTAGCAGACGACGCTGTTGGCCGCCGAGCCACGGCCCTGGCAGAGGATGTCCAGGCCGCGTGCGAACCTCACCGTGTCGGCCACGGTGAGGAAGTAGTGCTCGTAGCGCAGGTCTTCGATGAGTTCGAGTTCATGCTCGATGCGGCTGCGCCATTCATCTGTGAGCCCGTCGGGCCAGCGCTTGGCCGCGCCTTCGTAGGTCAGCGCGCGCAGATGCTGCATGGCCGTGTGGCCGGGCGGGATGACTTCGCTGGGATAGAGGTAGCTGATCTCGTTGAGGCTGAAATCGCAGCGCGCCGCCACCTGCAGCGTCTCCCGCATCAACGCCTCCGGATAGACCCGCGAGATGCGATAGGTGCTGCGCAGATGCCGCTCCGCATTGGGCTGCAGATCAAACCCGCACTCGGCCACCGTGCGGCCCAGGCGCGTGGCCGTCATCACATCCTGCAGGGACTTGCGCGAGCGCACATGGAAGTGCACGTCGCCGGCGGCGACCAGGGGCAGGGCGGTCTCTTCGGAAAGCTGCTGCATGCGCTGCAGCCACAGTGCGTCGCTGGCCTCGCGCATCAGCTCGACGGCGATCCAGGCGCGGCCGGCGAAATGGCGCAGCACCCAGTGCGCGGCCGGTGCGAGCTCGGCATCGGGGGCTTCGCGCGGCAGCACCAGCAGGGCCAGGCAGTCGCCCAGCTTTTCGGGCGCGAACTGGCGCCAGGGCAGGGTGTATTCGCCCTTGACCGGGCTGGCACGGCGCAGCCGGGTGATGAACTGGCTGAGGTTGCCGTAGCCATTGAGGTTCTGCGCGATCAGCACGAGCTTGAAGCGCGGCGTGCCGGCGTCGTCGCGGACGAGGAATTCGCTGCCGATCAGCAGCTTCATCAGATGGGGCTGGGGAATGTCGTCGTCACCATCGGGTTCGCCTGCCTCGCGTGCGGCTTTCTTCAGCACCTCGTGGGCCGCCTCGCGCATCTCGCGCAACTGCTTGTGTGCCCTCACCACGCCGGCCAGCGAGCATTCGTCGGTGATGGCCAGGGCCTCATAGCCCAGCTCGACCGCGCGCTCCACCAGCTCGGCCGGCTCGGACGCGCCGCGCAGGAAGCTGAAGGCGGACAGGCAATGCAGTTCGGCGTAGCGCGGCAGTTCACCGCCTGAACCGGGCGGCGGGGATGAGGCGGGCCAGCCATCCGCGGCGCGCCGCAGTTCGGCCTCGGACGCGATGCCCTGCTCGCGCAGCATCGCCAGTCTCTCGTCGCGATCGGACATGGGAGGGGTCATTGGTGCACCCTTCGGCCTGCGGCCTTGCCTGGCCGACGGAGCGGCCAGGCGTTCGCCAGGCATGAGATGCCCTCAGGGCATCCCATGTCCGGGCTCGCTCCCGCCAAGCGGGAGCGAGCTTGCTTGGGGCGGCCCTGCGCTGCGCTCATGCGAACACTCCATGAAGAAACCAGCCCGGGGAGGCTGCAGGGGCAGAGGAAGCCCGTGCGTGATAGACCCACAGCAGGCCACGCGTGCTGCTGCGGTAGACGAAATAGTCGCGCGCCTGCATGTCGCTGGCGCCTTCCCACCAGCCGGCTTCGATGCGGTGCGGGCCGCTGACCAGGGTCAAGGGGCCGCAATACGTTGGCTGCTCGCGCGCATCGGAGCGCAGCGGCCGCGGCGGCTGCACGAGCCAGGTGGGCTGGGGGCCGGAAGGGCGGCGCGAAGCGGCGGCCGGTGGGGCCGGCCAGGCCTGCCAGCGCTGCATGTGATCCAGGCGGTGGTCCTCACGCAGCCGTCCCTCGCGCACGTGATCGGCGCCCAGGCGCACGGACAGCCGCTCCAGCAGCGCATTGGTCGTCGTGCGCTCCGCCGGGTCGCTGGGGCCGGGCAGCAGGCTGACGCTGGCTTCCTGCAGGGGCAGCACGGTGTCGGCGCTGAGGCGGATCTCGCCGGCCGGCGCAGCCAGCTCGGTGCGGGCGAGGTGCTCGCCGAGCAGCCGCGTCAGGCGCGGCAGGTCGCGCGTCGTGTCGGCCGTGGCGATGTCGATCTCGCCGCTGCCGGCGACGTCCCGCGCGCGCATGGCGTCATGCTGCCAGGACAGGCGCAGCGCACGCACGCCGGCGTGGCGGGCGGCGAGGAAGGCGCAGAGCTGGCGCAGCAGCACCTCCGCAAAGTGCAGCAGCACCGGCGCATGCTCGACGCGATAAGGCAGCTCCAGGCGTGCGTCGAAGCGGTCCGGCAGGCTCAGCCATTCGTGCACCTCGGGCAGGTCGCCATAGGCCTGGTCGAGCGCCTTCAGCAGTGCCGGGCCGAAGCGTCGCGCCAGGGCCGGGCGGGGCAGGCGGCGCAGTTCGCCCAGGCGGGTGCAGCCCAGGCGGGCCAGCATGGCGTGGTGGGTGTGGGCGGCCGTCAGCGCCGACAGGGGCAGCGCGTCCAGGCGTTCGCTCAGGCGGCCGGGCGTGGTGTCGCCCGTGCGGGCCAGGGCCACCGCGCCCAGGGCCGTCTGCGCCCAGGCCATGGGCCCCAGGGCCAGGCCGGCTTCAGCAGCTTGCGCCTGCAGTCGCTGGCGCAGCGACCGCGCGCCGCGGAACAGCTTCAGGCTGGTTGACACCTCGGCCACGACGGCCTCCTCCAGCCGCGCGACGCGCGGCGTGAAGCTCAGCGCCAGCCAGCCGAGTGCAGCGACATCGCCAGCGGGCGCATCAGGCGTGCAGCACAGGGCGAGCCAGCGCATGGGGGCGCTCCGTCGATGGCGTGGGTTCGGGCGCGGGGAGCGGCATCGGTGCGAGCAGGGGCTTGCGCTTGGCCGCCGTCAGCAGGGGCTCGACTTCACCCGGCACGGCCGACAGGCCCAGCCAGCCCTCGTGCGCGGGGCCGCGGCGTTTGAGCAGGTGCACGGCGAGGTCCCAACCCTCGCCCGGCTGCACGACGAGGCGCAGCGGCGCGGCCGAGGACTGCCGGGAGGCGCTCTCCGGGCGCATCAGGAAGGTGGGCGCATCCGAGCTCAGGGCGCTGACCTGCAGGCGGCGGATCTGCTCGGGCCGCGCCTCGGGCAGCCAGGCCAGCACGGCAACACGCGACTTGATGGCCTGTTCGGCCGCCCAGAGGGCCTGGGCCGGTGTGCCGGCTTCCACCCAGATCAGGGCCGATGGCGGCAGGCCCAGGGCGCGCAGGCCCGGCAGATGCGGTGTGTGCGGCGGGTTGACGAGCAGCAGCGAACGCAGGGCCGGTTCGGCGGCCTGGCGCGAACGCCGGCCTGGCGAGACCGCTGCGGGGGCCTGCCCGGCCCACCAGGATCGCAAGGCCGGCGCCAGCAACCGCCACTCCAGCACACCCGATTGCGGCGTCAGCACCTCGACGACCGCCCGCGTGGGCCAGCCGCCGCCGGGCAGTTCGGCGTCCAGGGCCGCGAAGCCGCTGGACAGGACGGGATCGGCACTGCGGCCCAGGCTGCTGCCACGCCAGAGCCGGCCCTGCAGGCGGGCGTCGTCCAGCGTCAGGCGGCCTGTGGGTGGCGTTGCGGGAGGGGTGGGAGCGGCGACGGAAGCGGGCAGCATGGCCGGGAAGAGGAGCAGGTCGGAGGGAAGAAACCGGAGCTTGGATGAGACCACAAGACTGTATGTATATCCAGTATTTTCTGCCAATCGATCCGCCACTGCCGCTAGCATTTCGTGCATCTTGTGGAGAGCCGCCATGCAACTCGCCCCGTTGATCTGCGTCCGTGACGTGACCGCCAGCAGTCGCTGGTACCAACACCTGCTGGACGCCCACAGCGGCCATGGCGGCGAGGAGTACGAGCGCATCAACGACGCTGAAGGCCGGCTGGTGCTGCAGTTGCACCGCTGGGACGTCGGCCACGAACACGGCCCTCTCGGCGACCCGGCCCTGCCGCCGGGCAATGGGGTGCTGCTGTGGTTCGAGCTGGCCGACTTCGACGTCGCAGTCATGCGCGCCGAAGGCCTGGGCGCCGAGGTTGTCAGGCCCAAGCGCTGGAGCGAGAACGGCAACTGGGAGTGCTGGCTGCGCGACCCCGACGGCTATGCGCTGGTGCTGACCAGCCCCTTGCCCTGATGATGCGCCCCGCCTTCCTGGAGATTTCTCGATGCCGATGAACGACTACCTGGTGCTGTCCCGCGGGCAGTGGGATGCCGACGCCAGCCCGCAGGCCGTGCAGGCGGCCGTTGACGCCTTCTATGTCTGGTACGAAGCAGGTCTGGCCCAGGGCCGCCTCAAGCCCGGCAGTCGGCTGGAGACAGGTATTCGTGTTGTCGGCAAGGGCGGCCTCGTCACCGACGGCCCGTTTGCCGAGACCAAGGAATGGGTGGGTGGCTACTGGTTCATCGTCGCCGAGACGCTGGAGCAGGCCGCGACCATCGCCGCCGAGAACCCTTGCCTGCAGTTCGGCCTGACCACGGAGATCCGTCCGCTGGATGCCAGCCGTTCCGACGTGACGGTGGCGACGAACGAGACACCTTCGACCTGGCGTTAGGAAAAGCCGTCGCCGTCGAAGTCCACGATGTCCTCGTCCCGCCCCAGCGTCGGCGGCGCGTCCTTTGGCTTCATCGCCTCCAACTGTTCGCGCAGCTTGGCGACCTGGTCCAGCCAGTAGTTGGGCGTGCCGAACCAGGGGAAGGCGAGCGGGAAGGCCGGGTCGCCCCAGCGGCGCGCCAGCCAGGCGCTGTGGTGGATCATGCGCATCGTGCGCAGCGGCTCGATGAGGCGCAGCTCGCGGTCGTCGAACTCGGCGATCTGCTCATAGCCGTCCAGCACGGCATTCAGCAGGTGACGAGCGGCGTCGGATTCCCCGGGCAGCAGCATCCACAGGTCCTGCACGACCGGGCCGGTGACGGCGTCGTCGAGGTCGACGAAATGCGGGCCGCGGTCGGGTGTCCACAGGATGTTGCCGGGGTGGCAGTCGCCGTGCAGGCGGGTCAGCTGCAGATCGGGCAGGCTGTCGAAGGCCGCCTGGATGGCGGCAATGCAGCGCTGGGCGGCGTCGTCCCAGGTGGTGGCGATCTCGGGCGGGATGGCGTCGTTGGCCATCAGCCAGTCGCGTGCGGTCTGGGCGGGCGCGGCGCTGGCCCAGGTGAGACGTTCGGCAAAAGGCTTCTGGCGACCCACGCCATGCAGGCGGGCCAGCAAGCGGCCGATCCAGCGCAGCACTTCGGGGTCTTCCAGCTCGGGGCCGCGACCGCCCTGGCGGGGCGTGACGGCCAGGCGCTGGCCCTGGTAGTGGAAAAGGGTGGAGCCGCCCTCCAGCGGCCAGGGCGAGGCGACCGGTACCTCGGCGGCGGCCAGTTCGGCGGCGAAGGCATGCTCTTCGAGGATCTGGGCGTCGCTCCAGCGCGCCGGGCGGTAGAACTTGGCGACGGCGGCGCCACCATCCTCCAGATGCAGCATCAGCACGCGGTTCTCGAAGGAGTTCAGCTGCAGCAGCCGGCCGTCGGCACGCAGGCCGGCGGAGTCCAGGGCGTCGAGCATGAACTCCGGCGTCAGGTCGCCAAAGCTGAGGTCAGGGGTCGCGTGATGCATCCGGCGAGTGTCGCCGGGATGGCTTGGGCCGGGGATCAACCGCGGCGAGGGCGCTGGGTCGCGTAGCGCGGCGCATCGACGACGACGCCGACGATGTCGTCCATCATGGCCTCCTCGTCGGCGTCATCCAGCACGGGCAAGCTGCGCGGGTTGTAGCGCGTCGTGTCGAGATTGCGCTGGGGCAGGCGACGCTGCGGCTGATGTTGTTGTTGCTGCTGCGGCGCGGGCTGGGCCGGCATGCGGGCGGCGTGATAGCGGTGCTCGCGGTCGCGTTCCCGGTCGCCATGGCCACCGTCGTTGTTGCCACCGAAGACGCCGGCGTCCTGCCACAGCGGCAGGGGTTGGGAGAACTGGCCCCAATCGCTGCCGAATTCGTCTTCGCTGCTGCTCGTGCGGCGGCGCGACATGCTGGCGGTTGCGGCGGGCGCCGGCAGCGGGCCGCGCGAATTGCTGCTCTGCGGCACCAGCAGCTGCAGTTCGGCCACGCTGGGCAGCTGGTCCATGGCGCAGCGCAGATAGCGCACGCGGCAGGCCGACAGCACGGCATGCTTGATCTGCAGATTGCGAGGGGTGGCGCCGCGCTCGCCGTCCAGGTCGATGGCGGCCAGTACGCGGCCGTTGGGGCTGCAAATGGCGAAGGTCACATGGGAGGCGCCGAGCAGGTCGAACCAGTAACGGACTTCCTTGGCCTCGGTCGGCTGACAGAAGCGCACCAGCGGCAGCTTGGACAGCACGACGTGATGGGGCAGGGCTTCGCGCAACAGGCGGAAGACACGTCGCTCGTCGGTCGTGAACACCGGCCGTGCCGTGAGCGACCACTCTGCCGGCAGGCCTTTATTGGCGTACGCAGGACGGCGCAACGCCCAGATCAGGCTGATGGCCAGACCCAAGACGCAAACAGCCAGCGCGGCGATCCAATAGATGGCGTACGGCATACCCTGGAGGGATTTCGGCGGATGACGCCGACCAGTTGGATTCGCGGCGCAATGGGCGGTCAATGTAAGCGCAACGTCCCCAAAAGACATTACTCGCTAGTCCTGATGCCCCCGTGCTCAGGGGATGGAGCCGCTTGCAAGCGGCTGTCGGCCGGTCATTTATTCCTTGGCGGCGCGGCCTGAGGATTCGAAATGGGCCTTGACCTCGGCCACGCTGTCGACGAACTCGCCCAGCACCTGGGCCTGGCGCTTGAACTGAAAGTCCAGTTCGCCCAGATGACGCTCCAGGGCCTGCTCGACCTGGGAGCCGAAGGTGTCGGGCGGCAGTCGCAGATAGGCCGCCGACTCGCCGCCGTCGCGCTCGACCAGGGCGCCCGCCGCCACCGCGATCCGCAGCATGGGGCGGTTTTCGCTCAGGGCGTGGATGAAGAGGGTGTCGACGCCGCGGTTGCGCGCATGCAGGGCGGCGGTGTCGAAAAGACGCCGGCCCAGGCCCCGACTGCGGGATCCGGGCAGCACCGAGACGCCAAATTCGGCCATGGTGCGGTCGGATTCGGCCCCTCCGTTCAGCGGTGGGGCATAGGCCAGATGGGCCAGCGCAATCAGTTGCAGGCGGCGGTTGAAGATGCCCAGCACCTCATCGCGGCCGAAATCGATGCTCAGGGCGTATTTGCGGATCTGTTCATCCGACGCCGGATAGCCGAAGCGCAGATAGCGGTCCTGAGGGTCCAGGGCCAGCAGGTGCTCGATGATGCGGCGGCGATGGCGCCGGGCCAGGGAGCGGATGGGCACCCAGGTCGACAGCCGCTCCAGCGCTGCCCGGGCGCTGGCCAGCGGGCCGCCGGCGGGCTCGGCCGGGGCCGCGATGGGCACGGGGGCGCCGGGGTCCGGCCCGAAGCCCGACAACTCGTGCCAGTCCGGCGCGGCTTCGGCGGGCGGGGCAGAGGGGGTGGGCGGGGGTTTGGACATGGCGGACCTGCAGGTATGACAAGGTTAACGCGTCGTCCCTTTCCAAACCACTGCCAGCGCTGGTACACTCGTGGGCTTTTCCGTCAAAAGGCTGCGGGAAAGAACCGTGTTGAGAGGCTGCGCTTAGAAGCAGCACCGAGGCCGGGCAGTATTCAGCCATACATCGTCGGCCTTTCTTTGAGGGGTCGACACAGCGAAAGCTACTCTCATGAAGACCTTCAGCGCCAAGCCGGCCGAAGTGACGCACGAGTGGTTTGTGATTGACGCCACCGACAAGGTGCTCGGACGTGTTGCCAGCGAAGTGGCACTCCGTTTGCGCGGCAAGCACAAGGCCATCTACACGCCTCACGTCGATACCGGTGATTTCATCGTCATCGTCAATGCCGACAAGCTCCGTGTGACCGGCAACAAGGCCACCGACAAGGTGTACTACCGTCACAGCGGCTTCCCCGGCGGCATCTACGCCACGAAGTTCAAGGACATGCAAGCCAAGCACCCCGGCCGCGCGCTGGAGAAGGCCGTCAAGGGCATGCTGCCCAAGGGCCCGCTGGGTTACGCCATGGTCAAGAAGCTGAAGGTCTACGCAGGTCCCTCGCACCCGCACACCGCCCAGCAGCCCAAGGCTCTCGAGATCTAAGGAACGGCCATGATCGGAAATTGGAATTACGGTACTGGTCGCCGCAAGTCGTCGGTTGCTCGCGTCTTCATCAAGAAGGGCACGGGCCAGATCATCGTCAACGGCAAGACCATCGACACCTACTTCGGTCGTCAGACTTCCATCATGATCGCCAAGCAGCCCCTGCTGCTGACGAACAATGGCGAAGCCTTCGACATCAAGGTGAACGTGCACGGTGGTGGCGAATCCGGCCAAGCCGGCGCCCTGCGCCTGGGCATCACCCGCGCGCTGATCGACTACGACGCCGCCCTGAAGCCCGAACTGAGCCGCGCCGGCTTCGTCACGCGTGACGCGCGTGAAGTCGAGCGTAAGAAGGTCGGTCTGCACGGCGCTCGCCGCAGGAAGCAGTTCTCCAAGCGTTAATTCATACGCTTCGGACACAAAAGGCCGCCCTGTGCGGCCTTTTGTTTTTCCGCGGACAATCCCCATATTCGTCTCAGGACAGATTCACAGGAGCCTCGCCATGAGCGCCGTGCTTGATACCCCCGTCACCGACATTCCCGTGCCCTTGGTCTTCACCGACAGCGCCGCCGACAAGGTGCGTGACCTGGTGGCCGAGGAAGGCAACCCGGACCTGAAGCTGCGCGTCTTCGTGCAGGGCGGCGGCTGCTCCGGCTTCCAGTACGGCTTCACCTTTGACGAGGCCGTCAACGAAGACGACACCCAGATGGTCAAGAACGGCGTGACGTTGCTGATCGACTCGATGAGCCTGCAATACCTGACCGGCGCCGAGATCGACTACAAGGAAGATCTGCAGGGCGCTCAGTTCGTCATCAAGAACCCCAACGCCACGACGACCTGCGGCTGCGGCTCCAGCTTCTCGGTCTGAGCACGACGCAACGCTGCTGAAGAGCCGCCCTCGAGGCGGCTCTTTGCATTTCGCGGCACCTCACTTGCCCCGGCTCGCATGGACCAGGAACGCGATCAACGCATGCTGCTGTGGCTGGTGGCCCTCGGCTTCTTCATGCAGACGCTGGACGCCACCATCGTCAACACCGCCCTGCCGGTGATGGCGCGCAGCCTGGGCGAGAGCCCGCTGCGCATGCAGTCCGTCGTCGTCGCCTATTCGCTGACCATGGCCATGCTGATCCCGGCCACCGGCTGGGTGGCCGACCGCTTCGGCACGCGGCGCGTCTATGTCGGCGCCATCGTGCTCTTCGTCATCGGCTCGGTGCTGTGCGCCGTGGCGCCCACCCTGGCGATGCTGGCCGCCGCGCGCGTCGTGCAGGGCGCCGGCGGCGCCATGCTGCTGCCGGTGGGCCGGCTGGTCGTGCTGAGGAACTTCCCGCGCGAGCGCTTCCTGCAGGCGATGAGCTTTGTTGCCATTCCGGGTCTGGTGGGGCCGCTGATCGGCCCGACGCTGGGCGGCTGGCTGGTCGAGGTGGCGTCCTGGCACTGGATCTTCCTCATCAACGTGCCGGTCGGCGTCATCGGCGCGCTGGCGACGCTGCGCTACATGCCGGTGCCGGCGCCCGTCTCGACGGGGCGTTTTGACCTGCCAGGCTATCTGATGCTGGCCTTCGGCATGGCGGCCATGTCGCTGGCGCTGGATGGTCTGTCCGGCCTGGGCCTGCGCCAGGCCTCGGTGCTGCTGTTGATGATCTTCGGCCTGGCCAGCCTGACGGCGTACTGGCTGCATGCGCTGCGCCGGCCCGACCCGCTGTTCTCGCCCCGACTCTTCCAGGTCGGCTCGCTGCGCATTGGCCTGCTCGGCAACCTGTTCTCGCGCCTGGGCAGCTCCTGCATGCCCTTCCTGATCCCGCTGCTGACGCAGGTGGTCATGGGCTACTCGCCCGCCCAGGCCGGCATGATGATGCTGCCTGTCGCCCTGGCCAGCATGTCGATGAAGCGCATCACGACGCCACTGATCATGCGTCATGGCTATCGCCGCGTGCTGACCGTCAACACCCTGCTGGTCGGGTTGACGATGGCCAGCTTCGCCCTCGTTTCACCGGGGCAGCCGGTGGTCCTCAACATCCTCCAGCTGGCCCTCTTCGGGGCCGTCAATTCCATGCAGTTCACGGCCATGAACACGCTGACCTTGAAGGACCTCGACCCCATCAACGCCAGCAGCGGCAACAGCCTGCTGTCCATGGTGCAGATGCTGGCCATGGGCATGGGCGTGGCCGCGGCGGGCGCGGTGCTGGCGGCCTTCACGGCCCACTTCGGCATGGATGGCGTGCAGACCCTGCAGACCTTCCGTGCCACCTTCATCTGCATGGCCCTGATCACCATGGCCTCGGCGGCCATCTTCTGGCAGCTCGACGCCCGCGACAGCGCCGCGCAGGCGGCGAATCGAGAGCAGGAAGTGGAAGCCGGCTAGGCCGGTTACGCGCGGTAGAGGGCGCCGAGCAGGCGCGGCCCGGCGGCGCCGGTGACGGCCGGCAGATTGCCGGGCAGGCGCTCGATGAAGCGATGCGCCAGCCAGGCAAAGGCCGCGGCCTCGACCTGGTCGACCGGCAGGCCCCGTTCGGCGCTGCTCTGCACGGTGACGCCGGGCAGCAGTGCGGCCAGGCGACGCATCAGCACGCCATTCAAAGCGCCGCCGCCGCAGGCGATCAGCGAGCGGGCCTGCGGCATCTGCGCCTTCAACGCGTCGGCGACACAACGGGCGCTCAGCTCCAGCAGCGTGGCCTGCACGTCTTCAGGTGCCAGCCCGGGCGTCAGCTTGGCATCCAGCCAGCGCAGATGGAAGAGATCGCGCCCCGTGCTCTTGGGCGGCGGCAGCGCGAACCAGGGTTCGGCCAGCAGAGCGGCCAGCAGATTGGGCAGCACCTGGCCGGTGGCGGCCCAAGCGCCGTCGGCATCGAAAGCCAGGTTGCGGTGGCGGGCGATCCAGCCATCCATCAGGCAGTTGGCCGGGCCGCAGTCGAAGCCACCGGTGCGGCCGTCGGCAAAGAGCAGGCTGAGGTTGCTGATGCCGCCGAGATTCAGTGCAGCGCTGTCCTGGCCCGCCGCACCGAACACTGCGCGATGGAAGGTCGGCACCAGCGGTGCGCCCTGGCCGCCGGCGGCGACGTCGCGGCTGCGCAGGTCGCAGACGACATCGATGCCGGCCTGCTCGGCCAGCAGGGCGCCATTCAGCAGCTGCGTCGTGTAGCCGTCGAAGCCGTCCGGGCGGTGGCGCACGGTCTGGCCATGGGCGCCGAGGGCGACGACCTGGGCGCGCGACGTGCGCGTGGCTTCCAGCAACTGGGAGACCACGTCGGCATACGCGCGGGCCACGCCATTGGCGGCCAGGGCGGCGCGGTGCAGCTCGTTGTCGCCTGGGGCGTTCAGCGCCAGCAGCTCGTCGCGCAGCGCGTGGGAGAAGGGAGCGTGCACATGGCCGGTGACGGCCAGTGACTGCGCATTGAAAAGAACCCCGTCAACCCCGTCGAGCGAGGTGCCCGACATCAGCCCGATGAAGAGCTGACGCGCTTCACTCGGCGGCAGAGACACCATCCATGGTCTCGGCCACGGCCAGCTGGGTCTTGACGCTGGCGACGGTCTGCTGGAACTGCGACTTGGCGTAGCCCGGCAGGGTGACGGCCTCGGAGGCCTTGGCGATGGTGCGCGGGTCCATGTGGCGGCCGCCGACGCGGAACTCGAAGTGCAGATGCGGGCCGGTCGCCCAGCCCGTCATGCCGACGGCGCCGAGCTTCATGCCCTGCTCGATGCGCTGGCCCTTCTTGACGTCGATGCGGCTCAGGTGGGCGTAGACCGTGCTGCGGTCGCCGCTGTGGCGCACCTGCACGACGTTGCCGAAACCGTTCTGCCAGCCGGCCATCTCGACCGTGCCGTCGCCCACCGAACGCACGGCGGTGCCGGTCGGCGCGCCGTAGTCGACGCCGTTGTGCTGGCGCCAGGTGTTCATGATGGGGTGCAGGCGCATCGCGAAGCCGCTGGTGATGCGCGAGAACTCCATGGGGCTGGCCAGGAAGGCGCGGCGCTTGCTGGTGCCGTCGAAGCCGAAGAAGCTGCTCTTGCCGGTGGCGCTGTCCTTGAAATAGACGGCCGAGTAGGTGCGGCCGTTGTTCGTGAACTCGCCGGCCAGCAGGCGGCCGACGCCGCCGTCCCACTGCACGGGCTCGCCGTCGGCCGTCAGCGTTTCGTAGACGATGCTGAAGCGGTCGCCCTTGCGCAGTTCGCGGTGGAAGTCGATATCGCCCGAGAACATGTCGGCCATCTGCGAGGCGATGGCGTCGGGGATGTTGGCGTCGTCCGTCGCGGCGAACAGGGAGGTGCGGATGGTGCCGCTGCCCAGGGCCACCTGGGCCTGCAGCGGCGCCGTCTCGGTGCGGGCGGTGAAGCGGGCGCCGTCGCGCTCGATGGTCAGGCGAGTGAAGTGACTCCCCTGCTGCTCGACTTTCTCGGCCGGGAAGCGCACGACGATCTTCTGCACCTGGCCGGACGCATCGGCCGTCAGGTGGACCATCTTGCCGGCACGGCCTTGCAGCACGCGGCGGCCCAGCGGGTCATTGCGCAGGAAGGCGGCGGCGGCCGGGTCGAAGGCGCCCGCGCGCTTGAGCAGGCTGTCGGGGGTGTCGCTGGAGCGGGTGGCTTCGGCGCGGGTCAGGCCGATGGCGCTGGCGGCCAGCTCATCGAGTTGACTCTCGATGTCGGGCGTGGCAACGGTCTCGACCAGGGTGCGCTTGGGCAACTGGGCTGCATCGGGGGCCAGCGGTGCAATGCCGAAGGCGGTCACGGCAAAGCAGCTCAGGGCGCCCACGACGGACGCCGTCAGCGCACGCGGGTGCCGGGCGGCAAAGGCCTCGGCGCGCTGCAGGCTGGCTTGGAGTTGCTTGACGCGGTTCTGAACGGTCACTCTCGCTGTCACTCTCGGTATCCCCGGGGTTGTCGCTGGGGCAATCCCGGCCGAGCCGGTTCCACGCGCAGGCCGCTCTTGGGCGGCCCTTAAAATCCCTGGATTGGTTGTGTTGAAACAACACCCCCAAAACGAAGGGTGAATTCTAACGGCTTTGTCCTACCCGACATGCCGGTTAACCCCGATGGATCAATAACTTAACAATTTTGTCCGGCGTGTGACCGGGCACGATGCGCCATGGTCGACGCTCCGCAACACCCCATCACCGATGCCGTCCTCGAAGCCCTGGCCGTCACGCGCCGCGGCGTAGACGAGCTGCTGCCGGAAGCCGAATGGACGAAAAAGCTGGCCCGCTCGGCCGCCACGGGCGTGCCGCTGCGCATCAAGCTGGGCCTGGACCCGACGGCACCCGACATCCATGTCGGCCACACCGTGGTGCTGAACAAGATGCGCCAGCTGCAGGACCTCGGCCACCAGGTCATCTTCCTGATCGGCGACTTCACCTCCCTGATCGGCGACCCGTCCGGCCGCAACGCCACCCGCCCGCCGCTGACCAAGGAGCAGATCCAGGCCAACGCCGAGACCTATTACGCCCAGGCCAAGCTGGTGCTGGACCCGGCGCGCACCGAGATTCGCTACAACTCCGAGTGGAGCGAGCCGCTGGGCGCGGCCGGCATGATCCAGCTGGCCAGCAAGTACACGGTGGCACGCATGATGGAGCGCGACGACTTCACCAAGCGCTTCGCGGCCCAGACGCCCATCTCGGTGCACGAGTTCCTCTACCCACTGATGCAGGGCTATGACTCGGTGGCGCTGAAGGCCGACCTGGAGCTGGGCGGCACCGACCAGAAGTTCAACCTGCTGATGGGCCGCCACCTGCAGCAGGAATACGGCCAGGAGCCCCAGTGCATCCTGACCATGCCGCTGCTGGAGGGCCTGGACGGCGTCGAGAAGATGTCCAAGTCCAAGAACAACTACATCGGCATCACCGAGGCGCCCAACACCATGTTCGCCAAGATCCTGTCGATCAGCGACGTGCAGATGTGGAAGTGGTTCGAGCTGCTGTCCTTCAAGTCGCTGGCCGAGATCGCCGCGCTGAAGGCCGACGTCGAGGGCGGCCGCAACCCCAAGGACGCCAAGGTCATGCTGGCCAAGGAGATCACCGCGCGCTTCCACAGCGCCGCGGCGGCGGATGCGGCCGAGGCCGACTTCAACAACCGCGCCAAGGGTGGCATCCCGGATGAGATCCCCGAAGTGACGCTGAGCGGCGCACCGATGGGCATTGCCCAGGTGCTGAAGGCCGCCGGCCTGGTCGCGTCGACGGGCGAAGGCCTGCGCATGGTCGAGCAGGGCGGTGTGCGCCGCTCGGGCGAGGTGATCGCCGACAAGGGGCTCAAGCTCGACGCCGGCGAGCACGTGCTGCAGGTCGGCAAGCGCAAGTTCGCGCGCGTCCTGCTGAGCTGAGCCTTTTCAGAGCGTGGGGGCAGGCGGCGGCAACAGCCGTCCCCGCAGCGCAGCCGCCACGGTGGCGATGAACAGGCTCACGACCAGCACGTTCGCCACGACGAACAGCGCCGGCGCCAGCATGGCGAACACCCGGTCGTCGCCGCGAGCGGCAAAGCGCATCGTGCCGGATGCGATGGCCGTCGCGCCGAAGGTGTAGGCCCAGTAGCCGGCCGTGAAGGGCTGGCGCACCCAGGGCGTCAGCCGCAGCACGGTCAGGGCTTGCACGAGGGCGTAGCCGAGCAGCCCGTGGGCGATGAGGTCCGGCGGGCCGGAGGTGACGGCGGAATAGGCCAGCAGCGCCACGGCGGGCGGCGCGGGCTGGATGCCAAGAGTCGGCCGCAGCGGCAAAGGCAGCGGCTCGGCCGTCAGCAGGCGGCTCACGATGACCGACTCCATGGCCAGCCAGGCCAGCACGCCGGCACCGAAGAACAGCTGCCCCAGCTCCGGCCAGCCCAGGGCGCCCGCCGCCATGGCCGACACCAGGCTGGCGGCGACCGTGGGCAGGTAGATCACCGGCGTGGTGGCGTTGACGCTGCGCCCACCGCGCCACAGGCCGCCGTGGCGCCAGGCGCCGAACATCAGCGCACCGATCGACCCCGCCGTGCAGAGCGCGAATGCCACGGGGCGTGAATGCGGCAACGCCGCCATGCCGACCAGCATGGTCGTGACCGGCAGCAGGGCCACGAAGCAGCACTGGATGGGGTGCTCGATCTCGGCGCGCGCCTCGGCGCCATGGCGCAGCCACTTCAGGCCGTACAGCAGCACCAGCGTCACCCAGACGGCTGCGGCCACCGCCATCACGGCCTCACCCGCCCAGGTCGGCAGGCCCCACAGCCGCGCCGCCGCGCGCCAGTCCGTGCCCAGGCCCGCCAGGCCCAGCACCATGCTGAAGAAGGAAGCCGGGATCACCCAGCGACGTGTGCTCATCCCGCCCCTCACTGTTCTGCTGTCTGCTCGGGGCGCCATTCTGGCGATTCGATGGCCGCTCCGCACCGTTCACGACCACCGGTTGCGATTCACGGCCCGGCCTGTCGATTCGTCGCAAGTGGATCGCGCCGGGATCGAGGCGACAGCACAGTCCGCTCCATCGCAACGCAACGGAGAACCCCAATGACTGCTTCCCTTCCCGTCTGGCCCTTCTTCCTCCTCGCCGGTCTCGTGATGCTGGGCTATCGCCAGTCGCGTGACCGCATCGTCCAGCCCGGCACCCTCGCCAAGGTGGCCCTGGCCATGCTGGCCCTGTCGCTGTACGGCGTGACCGCGGCCTTCGGGGCGCACATGATGCCGGTGCTGGCCTGGGCACTGGCTTTCGCTGCGGCCGTCTTCTTCGGCGGTCCGCTGCTGGCGCCGCGCGGCCTGGCCAGGGAAGGCGAGGCCGTGCGCATGCCCGGCAGCTGGGTGCCGCTGGGCCTGATGCTGGGCATCTTCATGACCAAGTTCGGCCTGGGTTTCGCCACCGGCATGGGCGCCCATGTGCTGCAGGAGGTCTGGTTCGCCGCGGTGGTGAGCGCAGTCCTCGGGATGTTCAGCGGCGCCTTCGCGGCCCGGGCTGTGGCGGTGCATCGCTTCTTCCGCGCGGCCTGAGCTCGCCAGCCGTCAGGAACGTTCGTCGCGGCGGCGGCGCAGTCTTGGGAACAGCATGCCCACCTGCCGGCGATAAACCAGGTAGCGCTGGCCAAACTGCGCGACCAGGTCGCGCTCCTCGAACCAGATGCCGAGCAGGATGTAGCCCGTGCTGGCCGCCGCGAACAGCGCATGGCCGGCCGTCATCCGCGGCGTGGCCCAGAAGGCGAGCAGGAAGCCGACGTAGATGGGGTGGCGCACATGCCGGTAGAACAGCGGCGTGCGGAACACCGGCGTCGGGGTCTGCTGCCGGTGCAGCTGGGCCCAAGGCTGGCGCAGCCCGAACAGCTCGAAGTGGTCGAGCAGCCAGGTACTGATCAACAGCACGGCCCAGCCGGCCCAGAACACCGCCTGCAGCGCCAGGCGGCCGGTCGGGTCCTGCACCGACCAGAGCACCGGCGCAGGGATGGCCCGCCATTGCCACAGCAGCAGCGCGAGCACGCCGCTGGCAGCGGCCACGAAGGTGGCACGTTCCATGGGCTCGGGCACCACGCGCGTCCACCAGCGCTTGAAGCTGCGCCGCGCCATCACGCTGTGCTGCACCGCGAACAGTCCCAGCAGCGCGAGGTTGACGAGCACGGCCTCGGCGAGCGGCGCCGTGGCACCGCTGTCGATGGTCCTGGGCCAGCCCGGCAGGTTGCCGACGAAGCCGATCGCACCGACGAAGGTGGCCAGGGAAAAGGTGTAGGCCGCGAGGGCGTACAGCATGGCAAGCAAGGGCATGTCGAGATCTCTCGTCGAATGGGGGGTCAGCGCAGGCGCAGCACGATGCGGCCCTGCACGCGGCGGTTGCGCAGCTGCGCCAGCGCGTCGTCGAACTGCGCCAGGGGCAGCACCGCCGCCACCTGCGGGCGCAGCCGGCCCTCGGCCACGAGCTGCATCAGCTGGGCGTCGACACGGGCGCTGGCCTCGGGGTGGCGCATGGCCCAGGCACCCCAGAAGGCGCCCACCAGCGCATAGTTCTTCAGCAGCGGCAGGTTGGCTGCCAGCGACGGGATGGCGCCGCTGGTGAAGCCGATCGGCAGCAGCCGGCCGCCCCAGGCCATCAGGCGGGACATCGTGGCGAACACCTCGCCGCCGACGTTGTCGAAGCCCACGTCGACGCCCTGGCCGCCGGTCAGCGCGGTGATGCGGGCCTTCAGGTCTTCTTCGGCGTAGGCCACCACGGCGTCGGCGCCGCGGCTGCGAGCCACCTCGGCGCGCTCGCTGGTGCTGACCCCGGCGATCACGCGCGCACCGAGGTGATGAGCCAGGTCCACCGCCGCCAGCCCCACGCCGCCCGCGGCGCCGCTGACGAACACGGTCTCGCCCGGCTGCAGCCGGGCGCGCTCCACCAGCGCATAGTGCGCCGTGCCATAGGCGTAGCGCACGGTGCAGGCGGTTTCGAAGTCCACCCCGGCGGGCAGCGGTGTCACCTGCGTGGCCGGGGCAAGCATCTGCTCGGCCCAGGCGCCCGTCCAGCCGCCGCAGGCGACGCGGTCCCCCGGCTGCAGCTGGGTGACGCCGGCGCCCACGGCCCGCACCACGCCGGCCGCGTCGCTGCCCGGTGTGTAGGGCAGGGGCGGCCGCATCTGGTAGCGGCCCTGGGCCATCAGCAGGTCCATGAAGCTGACCGCGGCGGCGTGGACGTCCACCAGCACCTCGCCGGCGGCGGGCGTGGGCGAGGGCAGCTCCGCCAGCGCAAAGCGTGGCGGGTCGGCGTAGTCGTGGCAAAGGACGGCGCGCATCTCAGGCCTCCTTCAGCCGCACGACGACCACCTCGGCCGTCGCGCATTCGGTGTCGCCCTGCAGCACGCGGCAGGCGATGGTGCTGCGCCGTCCGCTGCTCTCCACCACGCGTGCCCGCAGTTCCAGCGGCTGTTCGATCGCCGCGGGCCGCAGGTAGTCGACGCTCAGCCGGCCGGTGACGAAGGCCGGTATCGACGCGCCAGCGTCGAGGGCGATGCCGTGTTCGCGGCAGTGCGTGGCCATCGCCGTCCAGATGGCGTGGCAGTCCACCACCGAGGCAATCGCGCCGCCATAGACCACGCCGGGGTGGCCGATGTAGTGCGGCGGTGGACGCCAGCGGCACACCAGCTCGTCGTCCTGCCAGCGGCTCTTGATCTGCAACCCGTGCTCGTTGAGCGCGCCGCAGCCGAAGCACTGCACCTTCAGGGCATCCTGCAACGCCGGTCCTGCATCGTCCAATTCGGTCTCCTGTCGAGTGAGGAGACTGTGGCGCGCACGGCCCGGAGCGCCAAGTCGGTGCCCTACGGTAGCGGCCGCCCCCGGCTACCGGGCGATCACGGTAGTCAGGCCTGCAGCAGGCGCAGCCGCGTGGCACGGTGCACGGCCTCGGCGCGCGTGCGGCAGCCCAGCGCCTTCAGCGCGCTGGCGACGTGCATCTCCACCGTGCGTGGGCTCAGGCTCAACGCGCCGGCGACCTGCTTGTCGGTTTCGCCGCCGGCGATGCGGCGCAACACCTCGGCCTGGCGCGGCGTGAGCCGCGGCGCGGGCTCGGCCTGCTCACGTTCGGTGCCCAGGAACTCGCGCACTTCGCGCAGAAAGCCGGCGAAGGCAGGCTCGGTCGGCAGCGGGATGTGGTTGCGGCCCTCCAGCGGCACGAAGCGTGCGCCGGGCACCAGCGATGCCAGGCGGCGGCCCTGTTCGAAGGGCACCATCTGGTCGTCCTTGGGGTGCAGCAGCAGTGCCGGGCAGCGCACGCGGCGGGCGGCGTCCTTGACGTTGATGCCGTAGAGCGAGTCGAGATAGCGCGCCGCCACGTCGGGCGAGCAGGTTTCGCGCTGCAGCTTGTCAAAGGCGGCCCATTGCTCGGGCGAGGCATCGGGCAGGAAGCGCGAGACGAACACCTGGCGGAAGGCCGGCGAGCTGTTGCCCCAGCCCACGGCGGCGAGCTCGCGCATCAGGTCGCCCTCGCGGCGCACCGCCGGGTCGGGATGGCTGGTGCTGTAGTAGGACGTGGCGAAGCCGCCGAACAGGATGAGATTGCGCACGCGCTCGGGATGGCGCGCCGCGTACTCGACCGCCACGCCGGCGCCACAGGTGAAGCCCAGCAGCGTGAACGGCTCGTCGCGGCCATAGGTGTCGGCCACCGCCTCGAGGTCGCGCACCCACGACTCGAACGACAGGTCGTCGACGCGGCGCTGCGACAGCCCGCAGCCGCGGGTGTCGTATTCCACATAGGTGTGCGAAGCCGAGAACTCGTCGATCAGCGCCTGCTGGATGGTGCCTGGCACGACGGGATCGATGTGGGTCAGCCAGGTGGCCGCCTTCAGCACCAGTGGTCCTTCGCCATGGCGGGCAGCAGCGATCTGCACGCCGTCGGACGATGTGATGAAGCGGATGTCGCTGCGCATGGCCATGGAGTCCCCTGCGCAAAAGTCTAGCGCGAGGTGGGGCGGCGCCTCAGCCTTCGCCGCCGCCAAGGGCCCGCAGCAGCCGCGGCGCGTCGTAGGGCTTTTGCAGCACCGTGAAACCGTGGGCCTGGGCATCGGCCGCCGCGGTGCTGTAGCCGCTGGCCAGCACGACGCGCACACCGGGCAGGCGCGCCCGCACCTGGCGCGCCAGGGCCACGCCGTCGCCATCGCCCAGCACGATGTCCGACAGCAGCACGTCGGGGCTCAGGCCGCTGTCCAGCAGCGCGAGCGCCGGCGTGGCGCCGTTGGCCGCGCGCACGGCCAGGCCCGCCTGCTGCAGCAGCGACGAGGTGGCCTCCAGCACATCCGCGTTGTCGTCCACCAGCAGCACCACTTGACCCGGCGCGGTGGCGGCCGCGAGCGCACCCTCGCCGCCCCCGGGCTCTGCGGCTGCGCTGTGGCGCGGCAGCTCGATGCGCACCGTCGTCCCTTGCCCCACCACGCTGGTGATCGTCGCGGCGCCGCCGCTGGCGCGCGCGAAAGCATAGACCTGAGACAGGCCCAGACCCGTGCCCTTGCCGGGCGGCTTGGTGGTGAAGAAGGGCTCGAACACGCGCTCCAGCACGGGAGCAGGAATGCCGCCGCCCTGGTCGCGGACCTCCAGCACGACGCGGTCGCCCTGCTGCGGGTCGACGTGGTTGACGATCTGCACGTCCACCACACCGCCCGGCCCCATCGCGTCGCTGGCATTGGTCAGCAGATTGGTGACGGCGATCTCCAGTTCCGTCGGGTCCGCCTGCACGGGCCAGGCGTCGGCGGCGACGTCCAGCCTGACGGTGGCGCGGCCGCGCAGCACGGGCTGGAAGGCCTCCAGGAAATCCGGCAGCAGCTTCTGCAGCCCGAGGGTTTGCGGCTGCAGCGGTCTGCGGCCGGCAAACAGCAGCAGTTGGCGCGTCAGATGCTCGGCCTTGCGCACATTGCGCTGAATGACATCCACGTCCGCGCCTATGGGTGTGCCCATGGTGGCGTCGGCATTGGCGCGCCGGCGGATCAGCTCGGCGCGCATGGACACGACCTGCATGAAGTTGTTGATGTCGTGGGCCAGGCCCGCGGCGAGCTGGCCGACGGCGTCCAGCTTTTGCGACTGGGCCAGCGCGCGTTCGGCGCGCTCGCGGTGCTGGATCTCGGCCTGCAGCGCGTCGGTTCGCTCACTCAAGCTGACGACTGCGGCGCCCAGCCGCGCCTGCAGCTCGCGGAAGTGGGTGGCCAGCAGCACCAGCACGATGGCACTGGCCGCCAGGCCTTCGACGCGCGCGCCGTACCAGGCCAGGGTGTAGCGCCCGCCGCCATGCGTGCTGAACCAGGCGCCCACCGTCTCCGACACCAGCACCAGCATCAGCCACAGATACAGGGCACGTCCGGCCAGGCCTTGGCGCAGCATCAGGAACAGCGTCAGGGCCGCCACAGCCAGGCCGAGGTAGGACACCGTCAGGTCGAAATTGCCGAAGCGCAGGCCTTGCGGGCCGTGCGTGAAGGCGGAGAAGTCCTGGGCCGCCAGCGCCAGGGCCAGGCAGGCGGCGACGCTGGCCATGGCGATGACGGCGGGCGAGACGCGCCGCCCAACGCCGGCAACGGGCGGGCGCGTCTCGGTCCAGACCGCCCACAGGATGAAGAACGGAAAACCGGTGCGCCAGCACAGGAACAGCCAGCTCACGGAATTGGTGTTGCCGATGACCGAGGCCTCGGCCATCAGCGCGCCGGGAAAGGACAGCACATGCAGCACCGCCATCAGCCCGGCAAACAGATAGGCCGCCGCCACGATGCGCAGGGCCCGCGACGGCTGGCGCGATGACATCAGCAGCCAGAAGGTCGCGAAGTCGATCATCGCCGCGCTGGCGCCATAGATGCCGGCGATGTGCGGCAGGGCCGGCAGCCGGGTCGAGGCCCAGGGCAGGGCCAGCAGCGTCGACGCGCACACCGCCACGCAGGACAGGCCCACGGCACGCCGCTGCAGCGTCGAGGCTTTCTGGTTGGCGACGTCAAACGGCATGGGCTTGGCGGGAGGGCGGGCGCTGCATGGGGGCGGGGCCGAGTATCGGGTGCACACCCGGCATCCGGACCGCGGACCGGCCGGTGAACGGTCGCAGCAAACAAGTAACGGCCCCATTGGCCGGAACAAGTGGCATATTCCAGCCATCGGCCCGGGAGACTCCATGAGACCCAGTCCACTGCTGCAAGCGAATCGCCGCGTCTTGTCTGCCCAGCGCATCTATAGCGCCGCCCTGGCGCGCTGGCGCCCGGGGGACTCGGCGGCCCTGTCCCGGCTCAGCAAGGCGTCCTATGTGCTGGGCCTGGCTCGCGAGCGCTATATCCAGCTGGCCAAGCGGCGCTCACTGCCGAACTGAGGTCGCGGGGTCAGGGCGGGTTCACGTCCTGACGCGCGAGCTCATCGCGCAAGGCCTGCAGCCGCTGCAGCTTGGCTTGCATCTTGGCAATGGCCTCGGGCGGCACGCCGGCGGCGCGGCCGCGTGCAATGCCCTCGGCCAGCTCAGGCAGGTGGGTGTCGGCGGCGCGCACATAGTCGGCGCGAGCGCGGGCCCTCAGGTCGGCCTCGCGGCGGGTGTAGGCCGCGTGGTCGGACAACTCCCAGGCATTCGGTATCGGCAACGTCGGCGCGCGTTGCAGCGGCGGTGTGCGCTCGTCGCCGCTTTCGCGGGCATCGGCCATGCTCCAGTGGGCGGGCGTGGGCGTTTCGGCCGCTGCCACCGGACTGGCGACCGCGGCGGCCGATGACGCGACGGCGGCAGTGGCGGCCGGGAGTGACTCCGCGACAGGTGTCGGGGAAGACGGCGCTGCCACCATGGGCGCCGCGTCAGGCCTGGACGGCATGGGCGCCGCGTCGGGCCTCAGCATCCCCCCCAGCCCGGCCAGGGCGGCGGCCGCCAGCAGGACGCAGGCCCAGGTCTTCATGAAGCCACCCCCGGCGCCCATTCCAGGCGCAGCCCGGCGCGGGCCCCGCGCAGCTCGTCCTGCCAGCGCTGCTGCAGCCTTTCGCGCGCCAGCTCCTGGCGGGCCAGATAGCGCACGCTTTCGCTGTCGGCCGGGTGACGACCCATGACACGTTCCTCCACCCAGACCAGCTGCCAGGCTGCGCTGACGCCTTCCGGCGCAGGGCGGCGCACCGGTGGCGACAGTTGGCGCGGCGGCTGGGCCAGGGCCAGGGATAGCAGCCAGTCATCGGTCGGCAGCGAGGCCGCGTCGCGGCGCCAGTCCAGCGGACCGGCGCGCGCCGCGCCCAGCCTGGCCC